>Ga0310786_10000022_pt1 | contig 239866 bp, 310 predicted proteins | sample AusTroGonzalo_MG_FD_203881 | JGI IMG/M metagenome (GOLD analysis project Ga0310786, IMG submission 203881) | Bovine rumen microbial communities from tropical cattle in Woodstock, Queensland, Australia - Gonzalo_03 (v2) (version 2) | ecosystem: Host-associated > Mammals > Digestive system >... | reverse complement strand
AAATGCTCGAAAGATAGAAGAATCAAAACGAATCTATAGTAAAGAGGTTGAGTAATCAATCTCTTTTTTTTTTATTGGATTGAAATTCTCGGGTGGCTGTGGGTTGATTTATTTTTATTGGTTGTTTTATTATTATTTATACATGAAAGACACCACTAAAAATTTTCCGATTACAAAAGAAGAACTGTTTGATTTATATGTCAATAAACAAATGACTTGTTCAGAAATTGGCAAATTATTAAATCTTAAAAAAGAAAAGGTTTTATATTGGATAAAAAAATATAAAATACCAACTAGACCAACAGGAAACATTCCGAATAAAGAATATCACTTTGAAGCTTATAATAAATTGGTTTTTGATGATAAATTATTAACGGAAATGTATTTGAATGGGGTTCCCATGCGAATTATGAGGGAAACATTTCATTGTGATTCTGGTCCGATTCGTAGAAGAGCAAAAGAATTAGGGTTAAAAAGAGATCCGACAGTATATCATAACATGATGTCTACATATGAGTCTGATAAATCAAAAGACGATTTGATAATATCATTATATAATCAGGGATTGTCTGGTCCAGAAATATCTAAAATGGTTGGTTTTACTTCAGCAACTGTATTAAAACACATAAAATGTAGTGGTGTTATAAAAACCAGATCTTTATCAGAATCACAATTTTCCCATAATAAAAAAGAATATCCTTCCGATTTAGACGATTTCGAAAAGTTATATGACATGTATGTAACTAATAAAATGTCTAAAAAGGATATAGGAGTTCAATATGATGTAGCTCCTAGTGTTGTTGATAATAGATTAAAGAAATTCGGCATTAAGGTGAGAGGTAATTCAGAAGCGAGAAAAGGGCGATTTATAGGAGAGAATCATCCCAATTGGAAAGGTGGTAGAACAGGATTATATATGAGGCTTCGTGAATATTTTCGGGTAAATCAAATTCCCGAGATATTAAAGAGAGATAATTATAAATGTCAATTATGTGGGAGTAAAAAGAAACTCCAAGTTCATCATATAATATCATTTAAAGAATTATTTGAAGAGATACTTAATGAACATCCAGAATTAAATATTATTAAAAATGAACAAGAATTATATGATATAATGAGAAATGATTCAAGATTGAATGATCTTGAGAATCTTATAACTTATTGCAAAGAATGTCATCTATTTAAAGTTCATGGTTATAAAAAATCTTGTTAAATATGTTAGGAATCGAACCTAAATACACAATAAATCCCGATAAAGAACGGGTCAAAGCAATAAATAAAGCAAAGGCGGCAAAGAAAGAGAAGTACGGTAAAGAGTACTGTCCTTGTGTCCCTCCAAAATTTCATGACGATGACACCGTGTGTCCCTGTCGTGAATACAGAGAACACTGTCATTGCTGCTGCGGATTATATATAGCATGATAAAGTTTGTACCACAAGATACCCAAGTTGTATTTGCAGAGATACCAGACGAGGTGTCTCTCGCCATCAATCTGAGTTGTTGCCCCCACAGGTGTCCCGGGTGTCATAGCCCATATCTCCAAACAGATTGTGGAGAGGAGCTCGACGAAGATACGTTGGACAGGCTTATTGAGAATAACCCGGGAATTACATGTATCTTGTTTATGGGTGGAGACGGGGACAAAAAGAGACTCCTAGCCCTGGCAAGTCATGTCTCCGGTAAAGGATACAAGACTGCCTGGTATAGCGGGGATGACAATATAAATCTATTTGAATTTGGATGGACCTTTGACTATATTAAAGTAGGATCATATAAGAAAGAGCTTGGCCCAATCAACTCCAGAACAACCAATCAACGACTATATAAGATTGGCAGACTGTATAATTTTCATGAAGTTATTGAATATGATATAACAAATAAATTTTGGAAAGATGGTAGTAATTAATGATTTAGATATTTTCAACAAGGCGATATCCGAACACGATCTCTGTCTCGTTAAGATAGGAACACCATGGTGTGGTCCATGTAAGATGGTGCAAAAAAACATAGAAGATATTGAAAAATTCCACACAGATGTGTATTTTATTGAAGTAGACGCGGACTCAGCTGATGAGATAGTAGATGAGTTCGGAGTTAGAAGTGTTCCTGTTGTTCTTTTGATAGAAAACGGTGAAGTGACTTATAGGTCAACAGGGCTTCTTACTCAACCACAATTAGAAAACTTATTAAATTAACTAATATATGATGAGAAAAGTTGTTTTTAATGGGGTTATCAATGGTAAAGAATTTGATAATGTACAGGATTATAATGAAGAAATGAACAAACTCTTACAAAGTGGAGCAACAAACATTTCTGCTTCGTCATCAACATCAATCGTTGACGAACCCGAGACAGTTGCAGAACCCCCGGAAGAGGATAAAAAGAAACCTTTTGTTATTGAAGATTATCTTCCATACTTTGTTGGTGAGGGAAACGATTACTATATCGACTTGCTTGCATCAGAAGATGATGAATTGAATAACAAGAACTTGGAAATTGCAGAGCATACATTTGTTGATGTACTTAAGAAATTACGCGATGAGATTGCTGATCGTAATATCACAGTTGAACAGGCGTTCGACCTAGTTAATCTTGTGAAGGAAGTTCGTGCCCGCGTAGATAATGATAAGGACACCAATGAGAAGATGATTAAGGATATCGAAGCTGCTCTTGCAAGTAAGACTAAGGAACTCAAGTTACTCAAGAATGCTCGTCCTATTATCAATTACACAAAGACATATTATGACGAGTTGTTCAAGATAATGAAGACTTACCTCTTGGCTATTTAAGTTTAACACTAACTATATCACTCAAAGGAAGAGAGACGGTATTAAATATACAGTCTCTCTTTGTTATTTATATATGATAAAGTATTATATGTATATGAGTATGTACAGTGAAAGTTATGCAAAAATATTAAACGGATATAACAAGATATCTGCTTGTATTGAATCAACCGAGACGCAGGAACAACTTACGTGTATTACTAATATGGTTGAGAGTTGGGTGTCTCTAGCAGACAAGTACTGCACTGCAGTATACAGAGACAAGACAAATAAAAACAGAAGAAAGGACTCAAACGCTCTCGGTGAGGTATGTGTGGGGATGTTCGAAGACCTTAAAGGACAGTACCAGGAGAGACTTCAGGGATTCACTCCAGAGGAATATGAAGCGACCTTCACTCCAAAGAGAATTAAGGGATTAGCAGAGATAGCACATGAATGTGATGAATAACATACACCCGCCGACATCATATGAATGGTTCGGTATTGAGTGTGGTGATGGATGGAAAGAACTCTATCAACCCCTCGTTGATTTCGTAATAAGATACAACGAAGAGCATGCCGGAACGGACTCATATCTTGAAATAACACAGATTAAAGAGAAGTGGGGAGGACTGAGATTCTATTGGTCTGGCGAGAATGTGGATAAGGAGACATGTGATCGGCTCAGCGCGATGGTCAAGGAAGCCGAAGACGAATCCTACCGCGTGTGTGAGATGTGTGGGACTCGAGAAGGTGTCGGGATTACAGTTGACGGATGGTATACAACTATTTGTAGTGAGTGTCTATGTGAGTCAGTAAAGAAGCACTATGTCCGTGATAGAAGATGGAAAGAGGGACCTTATAGAGGAAATGGTAAAATATATATAATAGGTAAAGATGGAAATAAACAAGAAGAAAGTTAATTGGATTATTGCTGGGGTGATGGTTGTATTGATTGGTCTATTGGCTTGGGCCTGGACTAGTAATGTCAATATCCAGAGATCGAACAACAACTGGAAACACAACTATGAAGTCCTACAGGATTCTGTTAGCGTCATCAAAACAAAACACGACGAAGTTTTGTTTGAGAACGGGTCGTTGATAATTGAAAAACGAGACCTGCAGGAAGCGCTTGATATATCAAAACAACAGGTTCGTGACTACGAGAAGGCACTTGGAAGTAAGCTCGCATACATCTCTAAACTCGAAGCACAGCTGAAGATAAAGGATACAGTATATGTTACAGAAGTCGTTCATGATACTCTAACTAATTCATATAGAATGAGTTATTGTGATGACTGGTTGAAGTTTGATGAAAACTTCTCCCTATTAGACCCGAACAACCCCGTCCTGAAGGTATATAATATTGACATGAATGTCCCGTTGAAGGTGGGGTTAGGGGGCGATTATAAGATATTTGTAACAAGTCCCAACCCTTACTTCAATGTCACTAGTATTGAAGGGGCTGTGATTGACGGTAGCCGGTTTGAGAAAAAGATATCTCGTTGGACACTTGGTGCATATGGTGGATTTGGTTTCCAGTACGGTCTGATTACCAAACAAATTGACGTGGGTCCGCAGGTTGGTGTTGGTGTTGGGTTCAGATTCTTCTAAAGATCTGAACCTTTTTTGTTAATTAAATACAAACAGATAAAGATATGGATAGAAAAGTAAGTGCAAAAATTTGGTCCTTGGTCAATGCGGTTGAACCTGGTGTAAGTAAGAACATCACATGGAGTGATGCCTGGGCGAAGCTCAGTCAGTGGGGCGGGTTTGAAGGTGGAGTTGAGACGAAGGCCGATGGCACCACCCTGATGGATATATGGATTGGCGGGCAGAAGGTCAAAGTACTTACTATCCATGATGGATGGAATGAGAAAGAGCGGGATTGGAACTGGCACGAGGTCTTTGGACAGAGTCTAGATTATATCTTTGATGAAGGGTTGATTAAGAAGCCGCGCGCGCGGAGAAAAGACGCAAAGAAGCAAACGGTCAGGAAAGCTGTGATTAATGAGACAAAAACCGCGCAAATTTCAAAAGAAACCGAAAAGATGAGTAATACTATTATTCAGGCCGAGATCGCGCGTAAAAACAAAGAATTTGAGAAGGAGTGGTATAGCGAAAAGAATCTCGAAGATCTCAAAAGGAGACTTAGTAACCTTTCCGTCAAAAAGAGCGATTGGAAGAAGAAGGGAAAGGATGTGAGTGAGATTGAAGGGATGATGGAAGATTTCCGTACAAAAATTAAAGACATCAAAAAACACCTTAAGTAATATGAAATATAAACGAGATTATAGCAAGTGTAAAGTTCAGTTTTGTTATGAAACGTGTGGTTCTGAGTATAGATACATCTATTGGAGGATCCGACCGGAAGAAATGACTTGGTGGGATAGGACGTTTAAGAATCCATGGAGACAATTCTTGCATGAATGTGTTGGGGAATTAAATCCTTGCTATGATCCAGAAAGGTATAAAGAAGAATTATCTCATATTAAAACATACAAGGATGCTTTGAAATATTATAATAGGCAGAAATCCATTGCTGATAAAGATTATCAACGTTATGTGGATAAAGGTATTGAATGGCCAAAAACATTAAATAATTAATATGGAAAAATTTAGAGTAGTTTATGAGACCATTGATGGTCAGACCAAGGCAGTAACAGTTGAAGCAAGAGATGCTGATGATGCTGAGGTAAAAGTATATTATAACTATCCGGATTGTTTACAAGTAAAAGGAGCAAGTCGATGAAGAACTTTCCTTTCGAACACGAGGGCAAGACCTATTGGTACAGTCGATCAGTTGCCTGTTCGATGTATCTGTATATATATGATAAGAACCTTAAGGAATGGTTCATCCTGGTTTCTAAACGAGGGCCCGGATGTCCGTCCGCTGTAGGAAAATGGAATGTTCCTGGTGGGTACCTGGACTTTGACGAGACACTTGAAGAAGCCGCAAGGAGAGAGTGCTACGAAGAGACAGGAGTGAGGTTTGATGGACCATTGACACTCGCATCCATATCAACAAATCCCCATTCCAAGGCTCAGAATGTTGTGTGTTCGTTCTATGGTGTGATAAAGGTAAACTCCGCGATGGAGATAGTAAGGAAACTTGATAAGAGGAATTGTAATGGTGAGAAAGATGAGGTAGATGACATTGGATTGTGGACAGTGAAAGACATCATTGCAAGACCCGAATTATATGCTAACGGGACAGCGTTTGGACATGATAAGATGATCGTTAGTATATTCAAGACTAGGATTAAATGCAGTTGGTTTAAAAAGATGATTATCAAGTGGGGAGAGAAATTGAGTAAAATTAAATTAGAAATATTATGAGTATGCAAATAGGAATTGGTGAAGCATTCACATACAACAAAGAACATTGGATGATAGTCGATGTGAAAGAAGGTATGTTTGTCTGTAAGAATAAAAGGACAGGCGCCGTAGTGGAGTTTGATAGAGAGAAAGTAAAGAAGTTAATTAAGTAGACCTATGGACAGAATTCATATAAGACTACAGCCTGGAGCAAGGTGTTGGTTCACTAGCGATCAGCACTTCGACCATGTCAACGTAGTGAGGTTCTGTAACAGGCCTTGGGGTGATATCAAAGATATGAATAAGGCCTTGACTGATAGGTGGAACGAAGTGGTGGGGGATGACGACGTTGTGTTTGTGCTTGGAGACTTCTGTTGGAGGAAAGACCCGGTGGCTGTGAAAAAGAAGATAGATGAATTGCGCGGAGGACACATATTTATCCTTCCAGGCAATCACGACACGGACGATCAGTTTAAGTTAGTGAAGAAGATGGATAGGGTAGACCTGATATCCGATACAGCAATGATCTTTGTGAGTGGGATTGATGAAGATAAACCATCTCGTGAACACGAACTGATGCTCAGTCACTTCCCGCTTGCGACCTGGCCACACTTTCGGAGAGGGACACTTAACCTTCACGGTCATATCCATAGTGGACCGAGAGTAAGGAGTGAGGTAGACCAGCCAGGATTTGACTTGATACTTAAACCGGGTCTTACATATGATGTCGGAGTAGATAACAATGACTATTATCCGGTTGAGATACGCGACATCTTAAACAAACTAAACAAGCAAGTAATATATTAATTAAACCCCTAACCAATTATAAAATGGATAATTTGCCCGATTATGATGATATTCTTTATTGGAATACTTAATTAATTAAAATATAAATGATATGATTATAACGAAAGAATTCGAAGACTTTCTCAAGCACATCTGTAAAGAATACAAGATGATGGTTGCGCCGGTGGGACCAGACGGAACCCCGGGTCTCCTAGACAGATGGACTGCGGATGACTACTACAAGGCTCTTAAAGACAATATAGAAGAGTTTACAGAAGAGGTGCTCAAGCATCCATTCTTTGACTGTAAAGGATATGAGACATTAGAAGATGTATATGAAAAGGAAAAGTCCTTGTTCTTGTATTGCCTTCAGAACTTCCTTAATGATAAACTTCTTGGTGGGTTGGTGTCCACCGTTGACCTAAAGACATTGAAGACAGTAGAGATGGACCCAGATACGCTTGAGCCAGTCTCCACTGAAGTGGAGAATAAGAAGGAGTTTGTCAAAGAAGTGCTTGACGGAGTACCACAGAAGACCACACTCAAGGAGTTCCTTACCGATCCACGCTCATATAAGCAGTTCCGCGATCAGGTGGATGAGTGTATGTTGTATATGGACTGGACGAAGATTCATAAGGTAATGAGGTGTCTTGATTGGAAGTGGTTTAAGTGGGAGGACTCATTGGGAAATGAATATGAGAATAAAGTACCTACTATTTATGCTATCAAAAGACACGTCTATGATATGATCAAGCGTATGGAAGATTGGGTTCTCGAACACGGAGACCAGGACCACTACTATAGTGGGACGGGTGGATTCGAATACGAGATGCGGGTATGTGAGTCTGCTAGTCCAGATGACTTTGACAATAGAGTGAGGTTCGTTGTAAGGTTCGTTCCCGAGCAGTTTGATACAGGGATGTAAAAAAATTTGTAGCGTTGTTAAATTTTTAGAAACTCCTTATTATTTTAATTACAGAACATAAATCTATCATGAGAAAGTATAATGCATATTTACCCGTTGCCCTCTTTGATCAACTCAAAGACGAGGAAAGGTAGTATATGCACCGTACGAGATGATGAAGTGATAGAAAGACGTTAGGAGAAAGAGAATCTCAGGTGCAAAAGAAAAGTAGCACTTGAGATTTTTTTATTTACATATGGTAGTACGGTAATTGGTTCACCGGCTGCATTTGGGATGCAGACATTTATGCGAGTTCGAGTCTCGTCTACCATACAAGATAAGATTAAAAGAAGATATGATACAGATTAAACGAAAACATAATTAAGTGCTGATCTCACCATGAGGTCAGTGAAATACTATGACCTCATAGCTGAGCTGGTAAAGCAACTCTCCTTTAAAGAGTGGATCGTGAGTTCGAGTCTCACTGGGGTCACAAGAGAAAATATATAAGAAAATCACTAAATGTTCGATGTGAGTTTAGTATATATAATCTGTAAGAGATATTGAAAGTGGAGGAGGAACAGGAAACGTCCGAGGCTGGCGCTCAGCACAAGTAGATATCTAGTTCATTGACAAGTCTGAAAGAAATATAATATGAGTAAAAAACCTCTTTGGGTGGTATCTGTGAAGACTGCTTGGAGAGGAGCTGAAAAGAAATCCTTGTAGGGATAGGCCTTATAGGGTGTGCCTCCAGTGGGGAGGTACTCGCCAGGGCAGTAATGTCTTGGCTCTATGGACCTGTAGCTCAGTTGGTAGAGCGAAGGACTGAAGATCCTTGCGTCGGTGGTTCGATCCCGCCCAGGTCCACGCAGTTTATGCATTCAACCTTACCGAGTCGCAATAAAAGCACATGACTCAAAAGGAATCTGATATACGTTCTGTGATTGTCTTATCTTATAATATTTGGACAGTATATTCATCAGAGAGATGTGTAAGTGTTTGTAGGTCTTAAACGCACTCCTGGTGGTTATAGTAACCGGCTAAAGACCTACTGGTTATAATCAGGTTCGTTTCGACGACGGTTACAGGACCTGCACGTTATAGCTATTGAAGGTGAGTACCAGAGATGTTCGGTTTGAGAACGGAGGGAAAGCAAGTGGACTATGGAAAGGTCGTTGGATGACTGTAGCGTTAACAGTTCAGTCCCGAGATGCTGGGCTCGGTCAAAAACACCCGGCGCATACGGCCCGTTAGTGAAGTGGCAAACACGCTGCCCTTTCAAGGCAGAGGCGGTGGGTTCAAGTCCCCCACGGGCTACCATTAACAATCGTCCTTGTAATGATTATGTATTAATAAATATTAATAAATCAAATTAAATATTTATTTTACCAACAAGATGTACAGGAGTAAAGTAAGAGTAAAATAAATATTATGTAAAAATGAAATCCACCCGGGATTTTTTAGATGTAATAGTATTTCCGGGATTACAAGGAACTGATGTTCGATACTTGGAGATATATGGAGATGATGTCGACTTAATTCTAAATATATGGTCGAGGTCTGACGATTGTTATTTTTTAGTATGGCGCTATCGTCTAATTGGTTGAGGACATTACCCTCTCAAGGTAAAGATTGCGGATTCGAGCTCCGCTAGCGCTACAAAAAGTCGGGGAAGTGCTGGAATTTTGGTATACAGGCTGGTCTAAGGAACCAGTGGGCAGGTCCCATGTGGGTTCGAGTCCCACCTTCCCTACAGCTATAGTCTACCAAATTCTCCAAATTTGCTTTATTATTTAATTATGAATAAGATAATATGTAAATATTGTGGGCGAGAATTTAAGAGCATTAATGCGTATAACGCGCATAAATGTCCGGGGATTTTGGAAGAACGAAAAAATAAAAAACTACAAGAGATAAAAGAATATGGTGATTTTGAATTTGAATGCGAATGTTGTCATAGAAAATTTAAGACTTATAATTCTTTAAGGAGTCATCATGGTCATTGCAAAGATTATCATTTTGAACACAAACAATCAAAATATAAAATATCAGAAAATTTATACAAATGTGAATGTGGAAGAGAATTTGATAATCCTCAATCTCTTAATGCTCATTTATCTCATTGTAAATATCATCATAATTGTCTTGGAACTGAAATAAAAAAGAGACCGCATGAATTAAATCATACAATGGCTGGCTGGGATAATTTTTCTCAAGAATATATAAAGAAAATTTATGATAAATCAACTAATACAATTAGAGAAAAATTTGAATCGGGTGAATTAATTTCTTTTTGGGATGATAAAAAAAACGACACAAAACAATCCAGATTAAAATTAAGCATTTCGATGTCTAAATTAAGAGAAGAAGGAAAAATTCCGTGCAAAGGAATTATGGGATATTATAATGGTATTCATTGTGACAGTTCGTGGGAATTGGCTTATTTAGTATATTGTATTGAACATGATATCCCAATTAAACGATGTAAAGTTCGTTTTAATTATAAATATAATGGAACAACACATACATACACCCCAGATTTTATTATCAATGAAAATCAATTGGTTGAAATTAAAGGATTCAAGGATAGGAGTTGGGTCGAAAAAGAAAAATGTTGTAAAGAAAACAATATTAAGATAATTGATGAAAATGAAATTAAACCATATATAGATTATGTTAAAAACAAATATGGAAAGGATTTTATTTCATTATATGAAAAATAAAGAAGAATCCTCGCAATATAGGTTGGATAAAGAATCGGAATGATTCTCCTTCCGAACCGCATTTATACTGCGGCTGCAATTCAGATAAAGAGGGATCTGATGATCATTCGATGTACACGCGTTGACTTGGAAAGAATTATTCTTCTTTTTACTCTATCTGGTAGTGTCCGAGCGGTCTAAGGGGCTTGGTTTGGGACCAAGATTTCGGGAGTTCGAATCTCTCCTACCAGACTAATAATCAATGAGTTAACTCATATTATTTGAGATAACAATTTAATGGTCTTGTGGTGGAATAGTAGACACAAGGGTCTTAAAAACCCTTACTCATATGGGTGTGGGGGTGCAACTCCCCCCAGGACCACACATTTAATTATTTGTTAAATTAATTGTAATTATTTTATTATTATTTAGTTAAATACCCACAAAACAATTTTAGGATTATGGATTTTAACAAAAAATATTACTATTTATATAAAATAACAAATAATATTAATGGACATTTTTATTATGGGATTCATTCTACAAATAATTTGAATGATGGATATATGGGGTCTGGAAAAAGGCTTCAAGATGCATATGTAAAATATGGTATAGAAAATTTTACAAAAGAAATTGTTCAATTTTGTAATTCGCTTGAAGAATTATCAAATCTCGAAAAAGAAATAGTTAATGAAGAATTGATTAACAATCCAAATTGCTATAATTTATCCATTGGTGGGTATTTCTTAACAGAAAATGATTTACAAAAACTTAGTAAATCAAATAAGGATAGTCAAAAGGGAGAGAAAAATTCTCAATTCGGAAAGTGTTGGGTATATAAAGACGATACTTCGAAATCTATCAAAAAAGGAGAATTAGAAAAATATCTGGTTAATGGATGGATTAAAGGCAGAAAGGTTCATTTTAATAAAGAAAAAATATTGGAATCAAATCGTGATAGATGTTGGATTCATAAAAATAATGATATAAGATTTATTTATAAAGACGATCTTAATCATTATTTAAATTTGGGGTTCAAAAGAGGAAAAACAGATAAATATATATATGGAACAAAAAAGTTACAAAGCCCCCAACCAAATTATTTTAAGGGTAAAGTGAAAGTTGTAGATAATAATAACAATTCATTTTTTGTATCAACCAATGATCCAAAATATTTATCGGGTGAATTAGTCCCTTATAATAAAGGGAAAATATCTGCGGTTGATAAAGAGGGAAACAAATATTTTGTATCAACCAATGATCCAAGATATTTATCGGGTGAATTATTTAGACCAAAACGAAAAACCATAAATGGAAAAATATCTGTGAAAGATATTAATGGAAATACATATATGATTGATAAAAATGACCCAAAATATTTATCTGGCGAATTGGTTGGGGTAAATAAAGGAAGACATTGGAAAAATAAAAAAATGTCTAATTTACGAAAAAATATGAGATGGGTAAATAAAGATGAAATTAATACATTCATTAAAATCGAATTAGTAGAAGAATATTTATCCAAGGGATGGAAATTAGGGAGATTTCAAAAGAGTAAAAAGTAATAATTAATTTAGATTAAGAATATCAAATAAGGTGGCAGACGCAACACGGAAAGTATATAGTGAAATCCGACATTGGATCGGTCTCTGAGGAGGACCCTTTGAGGTGACTATACATCAAAATAAGGAAAGTTAGTTTGATATTCGATTTTGGGTAGGTAGGTAAGTGGTCAAAACGGGCAGACTGTAAATCTGTTGGCTGACGCCTTCGGGGGTTCGAATCCCTCCCTGCCCACGAGATTCTCAATCTCATAAATAAACATAATCGATTATGACAGATAGTAATAAAGAAACATTGATTCAGTTTGCAAAAGTTGCTGGTTTCGGACTTGCTTGCTTCGCGGCATTGATCGCTGCAGCAGGAGTATGGAACGCAGTTGCACTTGGTGCTATTGGTAGTTTCTATGGTTGGGTTGCTGGTGCTAACCTTGCTGTAGAGGGATTCGGATTCTACACTCTCTATAAGAAACTCTTCCCCAAGAAGACCAAGAAAGACGAGAAAGCTGAATAAACATTGAAATTGCATAAGAAGTTCCTATTAAGAAAACACAACTAGTTATTTTGACTATTACTTCTCGCGATTTAACATTTGCTCCCATAGCTCAATTGAACGAGAGCAGGTCCGTCCTAAGGACAAGGTTGAAGGTTTGAGTCCTTCTGGGAGTACCACTTTCTAGGAATAGTTGACTAAAACTTGCAGGCTCATCCGGTAATTGGTTGTAAAAGTTGAATTAAAGGTTAGATGAGCATTCTATGGACTCGTGGCAGAATGGTTGATGCACCTGTCTCTTAAACAGGGTGATGGGAGTTCGAGTCTCCCCGGGTCTACTTGGCGTTAGGAGTACGGTTTGAATCCGACACTATCAATAGATAGTTGGTGTTAGTCATGAGTAGCACAATGTAAGTCCCGGTCTATAATAATGGCTCATTAGGCCACCCGTGAGGTGGAACTACGTCGTCAGCGTATGTAAGAAGAAGGGTTCGACTCCCTTATGGGCCGCGAATATGTGAAGCAGATTGGATGTGCTACTGGAGAAAATCTATATTCCGTTTGAACCTTTCATGACGATGTTAAAGGGAGGTGATGAGAAGTAACAGGCTATGTTGGTTCGAATCCGACCATATTCACTATATTGGGATGTAGCTTTAATTGGTTGAGAGCAGCGGCCCGTTAAGTCGACGGTTGGAGGTTCGAGTCCTCTCATCCCAGCACATTCGGGGTGTATCGGCTCAAGCTTATACCTTGTCGAAACCGTAGCTGGTTGCACGGGGGTTCAAATCCCTCCACCCCGACAAAACAGGCGAAGTTGTCATACATATAAACCTGTTTCACAAGTTCAGGAGGTGATGCATACACACTGACTTGTCGGCATATGAGAGTGTCGGAGACACACAGAAGTGGAAACCACATCCAGGATTGAGTTGAAGTGCAAATAAATTCTTTCTGTTAGGATAAAGGTCTACCGGACACAAAGCTCGCCAGGAAGATTACCCTGGAAATACTTGGTTCGACTCCAAGATATGCTACAAATAACTCATAGAAAAATGGAAGGACCTCATAGCTCAGTTGGTAGAGCACAACACTTTTGAAAAATTGGAACTTTGTGTTGAAAGATACATTGAAAATCCTCCCTAATTCGGCAAAAGCTAAGTATGGATGTACGGAGCATTGTTGCGGACAATCGTCTAAATAACAAACCACTCCTGGTTAATGCTGGTGGTAACACAGAAGCATCGCTTTAGAGTCCAGACGGAAGAAGACAGTCCATATATGCCAATACCGAGCCAATGTTAAAGATGTAGTGGAATCGTAAGACCACTTACCCAAGATAACGACTATATGAAGGGTAGTTAAATCTTAGACAGTGTGTAGAGACTATACAGGAGGAACCTAAGTTGAAATGTTATCAAATCGGTGGAGCTGAAACCACACTAATCATTGTAGCTATAAGAAGAGATAATTACTTGCAAGATTTCAATATGGTTAAGATAGAGTCCAGACCACAAACAATTACTCGGAAACATGTTTCTTGAGATATGCTGAAAAGGGAAACAAAGGCAACTGAATAGGCAAAAGTAAAAGCAGAAACAGAGGATAATTGGTAGCGAAAGCTATAGTGGTAAGAATGTTGGGGTCGGTGGGTTCGAGTCCCCCTGGGGTCACAGAATTGCGGTATGATGTAATGGTAACATGCCTCCCTTTGAAGGAGAGCTTCCGGGTTCGAGTCCAGGTACCGCAACAAATTATTAAATAAATTCTAACCCACACTTTATTATTTTTATATAAAGTTGAGGGTTAGAATATGATTAACAAAGAAATTTTAGAAGAAGCCGTTAAAAATAGTAATAATATATTTAACGTTTGTAATATAGTTGGATTAAGACCAACTAATAATAATTATGATAGAATTAAAAAACTTATAACTATATATAATATAGATATTTCGCATTTTGATAAAAATATAAAATATAATCCTAATAAAAAAATGTTCACGGATGAAGAGTTATTTTCCATTCATGATCATTTTATAGGAACAGGCCAATTAAAAAAGAGAATATTAAAATATAAAGAAAATAAATGCGAATGTTGTGGTATTACTGAATGGAACAATAGTCCAATAACTCTCCAACTTCATCATATAAATGGAAATCGTTGTGATAATAGATTAGAAAATTTACAATTGCTTTGTCCTAATTGTCATTCACAAACTGATAATTTTTGTCACAGTAGTGTTAAATGGGGAAAACATGTTATTAAAAATTGTGAATACTGTGGTAAAGAATTTGAAGTAAAATATAAACAACAAAGATTTTGTTCAAAAAGTTGTGTGCAAAAATCAATAAATAACTTAAAGGTTCAAATAACGAAAGAAAAGTTGATTGAAGATTTAACCGAATGTAATTATATTATGGATAGTTTAAGAAAGAAATACGGTGTTTCTTTTATGACTATACAAAATTATTGTAAAAGATTTGGATTACCACATAAATCGGAAGAATTGAAAAAATATATAAAAGAAAATTACAAATAAACATATGAGCATGGCTCGGTAGCGCAATTGGTAGCGCAATTGACTGTTAATCAATAGGTTACAGGATCGTACCCTGTCCGAGCCGCAATATTGGTCCATTAGGCTAACAGTAAACTATTGGCTTGTCACGCCAAGGTCAGGAGGGCAGCACTCCTATGGACCGCAAGAGATATATTAGAGAGTGAGGTGATATACCGCTCTAATATAACAATTAATTGAGACTAGTATCAATTATGCTCTTAATTAAGAACTAATAAAGAGAGGTGGTCAGATACTCGATGGGAAGTACGCCAAGATTGGTGCTGAGGTGAGTATCATTAGTTCTTTTTTTATAACACATCGAGGTAGGGAGGTATGCCTGTAATAGTTAAACAATGGTCTCATTACAAATAAGGAGATTGGAGTAATAAAGGCTAGTGACTGTCAATCTGTGGTAGATGTGTTTCATATGGGCCATGTAGTGTAATAGTAGCACGTCACATTTGCAATGTGACAGAGGGGTGCAAATCCCACATGTGTCCACGTCTTGTACAACTAACAATTCACGGAATGAACTTGGTAGATTGGAACAATGCCAAGGTGTGGACCGCAAGAGGTAATATGGGTATATGTAGAGCAACGTTATTAATCCAAATATAGAACGTATATGGTATCATAAAGAGGTATTACTGGAAGAGTACCGGAAGAAATCCTTTCCGAGAGACTGAGACATCATGTGTTAGTTTGGGTATTTCCCGTCGACCAAGTTGTCGAGAGGGGTTACGGGTTCGCTCGAAGAGCGATTCTTGGGTTGGCCGCACTACCGTAAATGCGGCATCTATGGGCGCGTACGCCAGTGGTTTAGACCGTCACTCTTACAAAGTGAAAGCCGGTGGTTCGAATCCACCCGTGCCCACCAACAAGCAAAAGAAGTTCCTATTTAAAATGGTCAACGAAGGTTCGATTCCTTCAATTCCGACATAGCCGGAGTTGTATTACTTCTCGCTTGTACCTTACACTTGCATAGAAAGTTCCTATTGCTAATCTGGATTCGTTGTATGCTGGTTCGAGTCCAGCTCTCCCGGCAAAAAATCATTCATACTCTCGGGAGATAGGCAAATGGCATAGCCGACGAAATATTGCTTACTTTCCGCGAGTGTTTTTTTTTTAAAGAGCATATAAAGTTCCTATTCGCTAGTCCGATCGGGTAGTCTAGAGGACAAGACACTTCACTAATGATGAAGAGACCGGGGTTCGAATCCCCGCCTGACCAACGTCATTACTTTTCGCTCTTTTTCTTTTACATCTTATGTAGTGGACCAATTAAGGGATAGTCATAAAGTATTTATTTGAATAATGTTGTAAAGTTAATGTTGTAAAGTTAATGTTGACTAAATACCCGAATTTTAACTTCATAAGGTGATGACGTAAGTCATTTGGCTGAGAGTATAAATCTTCATTTGTAATTTTTCGAGCAAGGTATCGGCTCGGTTCCGTTAATAGGGACTCCACCTTAGTTTAGGGTATATACTAAACTTGATATTTACATCACTTTAGCTCAAGAGATCGTTCCAAAAGAGCCCTGGATTTTATCGAAGACGCGTTGGTCCTCGAGACTGACGTTACCGGGAGATGTGCCGTGCAGCGAGTAGGTACAGGTGATGATTTTTTTTTTACTTGGTCCCGTAGCCCAACTGGAAGATGGCAATAGACTTAGGATCTATTCAGTGAGAGTTCGAATCTCTCCGGGACTACCACATATTAAATTTCTTTCAGATTTTAGTTATTTTATATTAGTTCTTTGAAGGTATAAGATAGATGCAGAATGGTCCTACTCCTGTTCGAGTCCAGGAGACTACCACGACAACAGAGACTTAAAGAGAGTGCTGAACCGTACGTCAGTGTCTTGAGGAGTGAGAGATAGGGATAATACATAATCCTATCCTATCTACAGCCAATGAGGAAACCGTCAGCGACTATGACGGCAAACCGGAACGAAATCACTGAAGCGATTGTAGTTTGTAATAACGGATCTCTGATGAGAATATTCGGCTTATACTGATGCAGAGACTTGCAAGAAGTGAAAATTGGCAAACGCGCTAATGCCTTCGGTAGAAATCCGACGATGTGTTTATACGGGACCGCGATAGAGGACCGTAACAGTGGAATTAGTTTAGTGAGAGAACACCTAGCCGAGAAGGCAGGAGACGGAGGTTTGATTCCTCCACTTCACTCAAATACCCGCCGGAATAGCTCAATGGCAGAGCAACGGTTTTGTAAACCGTAGGTTGTTGGTTCGACTCCGACTTCCGGCTCATACCCAAGACCTTCCTTTCGAGGAGGGTCTTTTTTTATGATTATTATAGTATAAATAAAAGAATTTGAAATGAGTGAAATAGTTGATAAACTTAAAAACGCGGGTTATATAACTCAAGTAGTTCCTTCAGACGAGCTTGCTGAGTCTCTTGATATACATGATTCTCCTACCGGAACCATCCAGATTACAGAGAACGGTGAGGTAGATGTCACCGATTACGCCACAGCAGAAGTGAATGTATCTGGTGGAAGTACTCCTACTGGTACTATTGAAATTACAGAAAACGGCACTGTTAACGTTGCTGCTTACGAGTATGCTGACGTTGATGTGTCTGGTGGATCTCCATCTGGCGACTATGTCGCTAAAAATGGATTATTGGATTCAATACCAACTGATTATTATGACGGAATACTTACAAATACACCGTCGGCTCATAGATATGATATGGGGGCATTTTGGGTAGAACAAATATATCATGTTAATTTATCATCGAATCAAATATCATTTGTAAAAAGCACTCTTGATAATGATTTTAATATCAATGATGATGCTCAAACATTTATAAATAAAATGATAAATGAGCTTGGCGAAGAAGGATATTATAGTTGGTTTCAGAGCCTTGAAGAAGATAATTTGGTTACATATGGTCAAAAATATTATCCAAAGGATAAAAATAATGCTTTTATTTTAACCAAGGAATCTATTGATACAATGTGTGAATATAGTATTTTAGATTTTATATCTGATTATGAAAATCTTCCTGAACGAGATTCCGATAATTATTTTTCAAGTCTTTGTACACTTTTATCAAATTATAACTGTCCTGGATCAATCAGCACAGTAAGTTTACCATTTATTCCCGACGCCCCAGTTCAACCAAAAATATTATTACTAAAAAATATTACTAATGATTTGAATTATTCTTTCCCCGGATATGTTGGTGATAATACATGGCAACCAGCATTACAACCCGGATATATATATAATTCAACATATGAATTTGTATTTGATTCCGAAGGAACTATTAGTGGGCCGGTTTATGGAGGATATATGTATACGAGTCAAAATGGTATGTGGAATGAACCTATGAATCAGCAACTATATGATATAACAGTAAAAGACGATACTTCAATAACTGGATATAAAGTCTTGGATACAAATGACATTGCTTGGAGAACGAAAACTCATATGTATTTGAGCGAAATATGGGAATATCCTTGTATTTTTTACTCATCATTCCCCCCAGATCCATCAGAATCTCATGTATATCTTGCAGCAATAGTATTTGTTAATGTAATTCATGGGTATACCGGAGACGATTGGAAAACATACGCCGAAGATTTCGGATATTATATTGCGTTTATTGATTATGATTTGCGTGGCGTTAATAACGGCGATGACGGCGTGATTTAATAATTACCAAAATTTCACTCCAAAAGACCTCCTAAACAAGGGGGTCTTTTTTTATATATTTTAGTTGAGGAGTCTCAACCAAAAGACTTCGTAATTACAATATGAGAAAACTTAAATTATCAGCAATTAGTGACCTTCACGGAAATCTCCCGAAGCCCGATTTCTTCGAGGAGGGAGATGTCCTCTGTATATGTGGAGATGTAGTTCCGCTTGATCTTCAACGCAACGACGTACAGTCCATCGCGTGGTTCTGCCAGGTGTTCATCCCATGGACCGACTCCCTTCCTTTTAAGAAAGTAGTGATGGTCTTTGGAAATCATGACTTCTTTGCACAACACATCGGGCCGGACCATATGAATAATGGTGAGATGATGTCCAGACTCCTTATGCCTGGCTCTCTCAAAGGGCAACATAAACTCGTTATCCTTTGTGACAACGGATGGAAATATGAAGGGTTTACCTTCTATGGTACTTCTTGGTGTCCCGACTTACAGTCATGGGCGTTCTACGGAGATCACTTCAAACTAGAGCAAGAGTATGCTAAAATTCCAGATCGGGTTGACGTGCTCCTCACTCACTGCCCTCCACGGATTGGTGATGCAGGAACCGTTCTTCAGAGGGGATGGAACTGGGGTCGAAACTTCGGATGCCAGGAACTCACAGATGCTATTTACTTTAAGCAGATCGGTTATGTGTTTTGTGGACACGTTCACAGCGGGGATCACCACGAGACCGATGGGGGAAATGGAACGAAAGTGGTTAACGTAAGTATGTTAGATGAAGACTACAAGAAGAACTATCCACCATTCTCGGTTGAGATCGCTAAAGAATAACGAAGAATTTGTTAAATAAATTCATGAGCATATTTAACGATAATATAAACGCGGATAACCCCATCACCGCAAGTTTTCTGAGGGATCTCATAAGTAAACGGATGGTTCCACCAGAAGGAGAACCTCTCGAGACCACTTGTGATAAACTATTGGGAGTTATTTACGATGAAGTAAAGTATTCCGTTCCGCGTGTGGTTTATTATCATAGGATTTGTCCGAAAGCGTTGGGATTAACTAGTGCTTTTAAGAAAGGGACAAACGTGAAAAAACTAATGTATGATAACAAGGGTATTCACGGGAAAGACCTAGAACCGAAGTTCGTTGAGTTTTGTAAATATTTTCAGGAACGCGGATTCAAGATGAAAATAAAATGGGACGTATACGATGACGACCCAACGATGCTTGGTAAGTATATAGAAATCAATTGGGAAGAAGAAAATTAACCATTAAACAATTTATAATATGTGGACAGAAAACGAAATCAAGAAACTCAGGAAACACGCATTTGATGTTTTTAAGACAGAGATTCCTCTCTCGGCAGAGATAGAGAAGATTCAGATCTTCCTGGATCAGAGTGGATTTGAATTTAAGCGGGAGAGTCCGACGCTCGTCAAGACTGTGGGGTACCAACTCAGGTGGCTCCCTAACTTCTGGCACTTCCCTCTTGAGATTGATCTCCCTAACGACGTGCTTTTGATTATTCGCGAGTCGTGTAAGACCCTGTTGGATAATCGTTGTTACGAGCTCGCTGGTCTCTGTGGATATAGACTTCCGGAAGACGGAGATAGTGAAAATCCGTTGAACGGTGTAGCAAGTCCACTGACAGATCTCGGTGGTGGAATTTCTACTGACGCATGAGTCTCTTTGATAAAGATATAATAGAATCTCCTACTATCACCGCACAGACAATTTTCAATCTGCATGATAGTGTGAGTAAGAATATAGGTCATTCCGCTGTAGATTATATGTACAGCCGGGATGACTTTCAATGTCTTGATTTTATTCCTGAAGAAACAATAGATTCCGTTATAAATGATGTAGTATCTTATATATATTATTATGTGAAGCTGGGACTAGACAATCACACTGTAAGTGTAAGTAGATTCACTACAGATTTTCCGGCTGAGATATTTGGAATAACTCCATACAATCAAGGTACGGCGACTGGTGAAAAGATGATTAAAAAGATAACTTATAAGTTCAAAATCCTCGGTTTTGACGTGTGGTTACTTGATCATGATAATGTATTTAAGATTAACTGGAATTGTGCTAAGGAATACGGAATTATAAACGAATAATATATGAATATAATCAAAAACATACAAGAACCTCTCCTTGAACTGTGTGAGGTCGCTATCATTCCTTCAAAACAGACAAAGGTTCATTCTCGTACAAAAGAGTGTAACGCGAGGATGTCCGATGGAAAACTCCCTGTGTTTGTCTCTCCTATGAACTGTGTGGTAGACGAGCAGAACTTCGATCTTTTTAATAAAGACTTTCATGCCATCTACCCTAGGACTATTGATTATAGTATGAGACTCGAGCTCTTGAGGACAGGTACCTGGGTTGCTTTCGGTCTTCATGAAACGAAACGTCTTATTGATGAATTGGCGGAGTTTTCTAAATTCTTTAAGAATTTCGGCCCGGTTAAAATCTGTATTGACCAGGCCAATGGTCATATGGAAGATGTCATCACGGTAGGCAAGATTCTCCGTGAGAGACTCGATATTATTGCTCCGGGGTCCGAGATAATGGTTGGTAATATAGCTAACCCACGAACTATCACAACCATCGCATATAACGACTTTGCTGATTGGGTCCGTCTTGGGATCGGTGGTGGTAGTGTATGTACAACTTCTGCACAGACGGGTGTACACTATCCAATGGCATCTCTCATTGCAGAAAGCCACTTCTACAGGAGCACCTTTGAGTTCAATGGTAGACGCTACCTGAAGCTCATTGCTGATGGTGGAATAGGTGATAGTGAAGATATCTGCAAGGCACTTGCGCTGGGCGCGGATGCGGTGATGTGTGGGCGGTTCCTTTGTTCGGTTGAAGAAAGTGCTAGTCCTGTGCTCTGTGACGCCACTCAGGTAGGCACATCTAATCCAGTTCGATTCAAAGAGTACTGGGGTATGTCTACTAAACGAGCACAGATAGACATGGGTAACACCACTCTCAAGAACAGTGAAGGTATTATTGATGTCGTCCAGGTAGATTGTACGCTCGCGGAAAGGACAGAACAGATTGAATCTGCAATTAAGAGTTCTATGTCTTACTGTAATGCATACAATCTCGAGGAGTTCAGAATCAATTCTGTGCTTTCGCGAATCACACCAGCAGCGGCTGCCGCATATAAAAAAGGAATTCAAAACTGTTAAGCTATGATGACATTTCTTTGGATATTATTTATACTCCTATTGGTTGCTCCAATAGTAATCTACATTATTCAGCAGAATAACTTAAAGTATTATAAACTCGTTGGTCGAGAACCCGTTGAGATTGAGTGTTGGTTAAAGACTCGGAAGTGGTATCCGGAGTTCTATTCAAATATTCAGAAAGCGATGCTCAGTAATCCTGATATGGAATATGATATAGAAGAGATTGTCACGGGTCGACTCAATACACTCACTATCTCGTCTGCGTTCCCGTGGGTGGATACCGATGAGGGTTCGGTTTACTGGGGTGAGCGAGAAAAGGAGTTTTTGAAGTGGTACTTCGGACAATACATTGATTTTCACATAATTAAGTAAAGATATGAAGGTAATAGAAGAACATAGAAACGATCAGATTCCCCCGAAAAATCCGAAATACATCTATAAATGTTATCATTGCGGAAGTATATTAGAAGTGGAGAAAAGTGATATTCAACTAGAACCTCATTATTATGAACCTGATATTATAGAATACTTTGTATGTCCTGTATGTAAACGCAGAAGAGAATTATACGGGCTAAAACTCTTTCATCGAAAAGGGTTGAGAAAAATATTTAATAAGAAGTACAGATGAAGTATTTATTTCTAGATATAGACGGAGTCCTCAACCACGAGGATTGGTATATTAATAAAATCAGAGAGGTCGAAGCCAAGCGGCCTTTTACCTGCTGGTGGGAAGAATGCTTCGATCCTGAATGTGTTAAGAGACTGAATCAGATACTTACGGAGACCGGTGCCAGACTTGTAGTGAGTTCCAGCTGGAGGCTCGACATGGAGTTGAAGAAATATTTTGAAACCGTTGGTATCCCGACAGACTTTGACATCACCCCTTCGCTTACACACGAAGACGAGAATGGTGTGTTGACGTGGCCTGATCGTGGTGAAGAAGTGGAACTGTTCCTGAGGGTTCATCCTTGCGACAATTATGTCATCCTTGATGATGATAAGGATTTCACAGAAGACCAACTACAGGGACACTTTGTACATTGTTGTTGTGACTTTCTACAGGCGGCACAAGAGTGTCATCCGGGAGAGACTGGATTGACGGAATTAAAGATGCGTGAGGCAATCAATATATTAAATAGATAAATAAATTTTTTAATTATGAAGAAAGTTTTTGCAATTCTTGCTATGTCAGCAATGTTAATGTTTGCAGGTGCTTGCACATGTAGCAATCAGAAGGCAGTTGATGGGACCGTTGTTGAGTCCGTAGACAGCGCAGCTGTTGAGGTTCTCGAGGTCGCTGACAGTACTCTTACTGTTGTTGAAGAGTAAGAGATTCACAATTTGTAAATTGTAAATCCAAATAAGACTTCACTAAATGATGTGGAGTCTTTTGTTATATATATATATTCAAACAGATACAACTATGAGCAAGAAACACAATAAAAAACCCATTTCACAGTACCCGATCGACGAACGCTCCACCAGAAAGACATTTGATGCATGGTTTAGAAAAAACTTCAAATAAAGCGAGAAATTTTTCGGATATATAATTTATCAGGATTTGTGAGAATCGCTATTAAAACAAAAATTTGACGTCATTATGAATGGATTAGTAGACAACTTTGAACTCCTAGGTGAGTACCTCTTCGATGAACGTCGTCCTTTGACTGAGGATGAGTTCTATTTCTTGCAGATTCTCGTGAGGGGTAAAGATGGAAACCACGTAAGTGGAAACAACAAAAACAGACTTGTTAAGTACTATGTCATCCGGTCAAAGGAACAGTTCTTACAGTTGAAAGATGAGATCGTTGGTATCTGTGGTGTGGTGAACGGACGCGCATACATTCATCCAACAAGACGTTCTCTGAAAGAGGTTGCCAACAAGGCATTGATTGACACCTCGCTTACCTTTGTCTCTCAGAACTGGATTGGACTCCGTGGGGTTTACTCCACTGCTGCAGGACAGTCATACGTCTCTGGCGATAAACAGTTTGTTGTAGATTTGGATGATTTTGAATACGAAGATGTCTTGAAGGTTGCGGAGTTTGTTAATACTTTGCGTGGTAGACGAGATGATCGCGGTAGGATCGCTCAGAAAGCAGTTCCAACCAAACACGGTTATCATTTGATTACCAATGCGTTTGATGTTGGTGAGTTCTTAAAGAAGTACCCCGGTATTGACGTTCATAAGAACAATCCTACACTTCTATATTATAAATCTATTGAGTAATGTTTAATCCACTTATTTTACAGGGATTGTATTATCTCGCAAAATCCCTCAGAACACCGGAGGTTTGTAGCCACTGCAAAAATTACCGCGGAGGATATGATTATTGCAAAGCCGGACATTATGTAAAAGACAAAGATAGTTATTGCAGCGATCAAGATAGAAAGTAATATGGAAATTTGGAATAAAATTAAACAGATTGTTGATAAAATCAATACTAATCCGAAAACCGGTAGTACATTCCTGGGTTGTGTTCTCCTGCTCGGAGCTTTTGGAATAGGCTGTTGTCTGGCTTGGTTTATCTTAATGATTCTCGCCGGTATGGTACCGCTCTGGGCTCTTATCTTTGACGGTGCTATAATAGCATTCTGTTGCTGGGCTATAGTGTATGCGGTTATACCATGGTCAAAAAAAGCATTCAAGATGATGAATGACAAAGAAAGGAACCAGTAAAGGTTCCTTTATTCATTTTCTTCTTCAAGCTCTTGTCTCATCTGTTTGATGAAATCCTTCGACCCACGAAACGTTGATTGTTCTGGTTGGGTGTCTTGTGATTCTCCACCACTCTTTCCAGACTCTGGATTAGGCCCCGGTTGGAAGTTAAGTTCAAGTTGGATATTCTTTAACATAGTATTAATGTCTTTGACCTTATCTGTGAGTTCAGATGTGGTTGAGAGAATGGTTCTTTGGATATCAGAAAGTGATCTGTACAAAGAGGCATTGGCACTATTACGACCAATAGCACCCAAGAGGACATCGTGTGCGACTTCGTCACTCTTACGAATCTTTATCAATATCCTCAAGTTTTCGACTTCAGCTTTGAGACGCGTTGCAAATTTTGGATTAGCTTTCATGAACTCAGGATCGGAATAGATATCCTTGAGGTTCTCTACTAGGTCCGAGGCTTCTTTAAGTGACTCCGAGTCAATACGGTCTGTATCGATATTAACAACGTCTTCTTCGTTATCAATTAAGTCTGAAGGATCAAAATCTGGGTCTCCTGGTTTAGCCATTTACTTTTTTCTTTGTTTTCTTTTCCTTAGGAACATTGTTGGGGTCTACTACGAGTCCCTGCTTGTATTGTTCCTCCGCTTCACGTTTCTTCCTTTCTTCTTCAAGCATTCTATCGAGTTCAGGACCTGAGGTTACCTTTACGTGAGAACCCACGAACTGTCCATTAGATCCATCGTCATGAAGAGAATGATATATATACGATCGTATCCCTTCAGCAACCATGTCCTTTACAGTATCTATAGTCACTTTATTAATATAATACTGTACTATTTCATCCTCAGAAATATTCATTACGTCTACAAGCATTTCCACTTCACGTTTTGGGAACTGATCCCAGGTAATGTCTGCATTGAGACTGGGGATGTCCTTACCAGCAAGTGCACGATCGATGATTGCGAAATCCTGAATAGCTGGTTTGGCCGCGGGTTCAGTTCCACGATAGATATTTCCAAGAGCATCAGCTGGTCCCAGCTTCGGACCACCTACTCCATAGATATTATCATCAGGAATTAAAATCCCACCGTTATCTTCACCGTTATCAATCTCTGCGAGTACTTCTGCGGGGATATCGTCTTCGGTTGTTGTGGGGAGTTTAGAAATGGGTTTATCTGGGATCATATCGGGTTTCTCGACATGAACATAATTCTGTATCTGATTGTAATTCAATAATCTACCTTCAGATGTCTTGATCAAAAGGTTATTGTCTTCGAAGTAAGTATCAACTGCGTTGAATCTATCTCCTGTTGAAGGATTATACCACCACCCAGTTACGGTAGGGCCATCCATTCCAAAATTCATTCCGTTCATCATATGTGTTTAATCAAAGTATTTTTCGTATAATGGTAAGTATTCGGGGTGTTGTAATAGAGTCAGTACCGAGCAGGCGACGCGTCCCGGTTCTTCGTTTGCGAAGTAGATGATATGTGAGTTAGGTAAGGAGTAGACCGATCGTCCAAAGACCGCGATGTCTCGTGTCTCTATCTCTTCACGTTCCTTAAAGCTGTAGGATCGTTTTTCGAGATGGTATCTGTTGGTCCGATTATGCTTATCACTATCTACCCAGATAATGACCACTTCATCATTTCTATATGCTTTTTGTGGAATAGATATGAACTGATCGGGGCTGAGTGCAAAGACCTGGTTATTGTCATAAGTCCACATGGAAAGACCCTCGTAGTACTTGTATGACTTGGTAGTTGCAGACGACTCCAATTCTTGCAAGAACATATATGCTTTATTTTCAAACATTTCATTAATATCCGTCGTGGACATTAGTTCGTAATTATATGAATTATAAATTTCTGGACTCGCTCCTTCAATATTTGAAAAGAGTCTCCCTACGTTTGCTCCTTGTTTCTCGAGAATATCAAGTATCTCTTGTTTACCACTCGCATGAAGCCCTACTATAAAAAATTTCATCTATTCTCTTTTGTTTATTGCTTAAAGAATAGATGAAATTGTTTGGTTTATCAAGATATTCATAAATTATTTTGCATCGTGAACCGCAGCACCACGTTTTGAATCTTCTGCGGTAATAGAACCCTGTAATAATAATCTGATATATTGAAGATCTTCGGATAAAGACCACCTAGGATCATATTCTGTCCATTCTCGTTTTTCTGCATTATAATATTTTGCCTTCTTATTGCCTTCACCAAGATCAGTTGAATGCACTATCTCCGACTTAACAGTAATCTCACCAGATTGTAACTGATCGAGTGTTGATTTTATATTATTCAACGCCCGTACCAACTTATAGTTAATAGTATCAGCCAATCCCTGGAAGTTACCATTAATACTCTTACTGATATCTGCTATCTCTTTGAATAATTTATATGCAGTTTCTAGTTTATTTAGATTAGAGTCATTTATTACTTTAAGGAATTTTTCTGTGTCTTTTAATCCTTCCTTATATTTAATGAATCCTTTTCTTTCCCCAACCTTAACAAACTTATCTAATACAGTTACGAGTGTGTCAAGCGCATGGACGTTTTCATTATATCTTTTAATATCGAAACTGTTTTGTGATATATCTTTCATATACTCAACAGCATCGCGAATAAAGGAATTTCGTTTACCATCACGAACTTCTGTCAATATTCTTGCGGCTTTTCCTAGTTTAACAGCATCGATATTATTAATCGAATTATATATCCTAACTATTGCCTTGTTTGTAGATTCTACTGAATTTGCAAACTGACCAAATTTCTCGAGTTTTGTATTCAGTTCATCGTTACTATCTTTTATTATATCTTCACCAAAAGCAATATCAGCACATGCTTTTGCAGTAGATATAATATTTTGAGCGTTAGCAACAATAGTATTATCTTCGGGAAGTGTGTATTTAGCTAAATAATCTAATTCTTTTGCTACTAATACTATCAAACTAATAGCAGCTAAGACAACACCAGTTTTACCCATCTCCACGAACATATCATTGCTGATATTCTTAAATACTTCTTTTACTAATCTCCATAATTTGCGTTTCGGATTACCTCTATTCACTCTCGTTTTCTTTTTCTTCCCGTTTCCTTCATCTTCATTGGGGTTAAATATCACTTCAACACAAGCATTTGCGGCTTTCATGATAGATGCTGCTTTTTCACCAGCACTACTTACTTCTGTTGTATCAAATTTAGTTACCCATTTAAGAGTTTCTCCTGTTAATCTGATTAACCCTATTGATATCATGATAACAGCTAACTTACCAACAGAAACGACCAACTCAAGAATATTAGCGAGACCAGAAAAGAAATGATGAAGAGATGCCATAATAGTGCGTTTTGGAATATGTCGAGTTACTGTATATGAACCATCGGTGTTTCTTGTCCTTGTTGTAGACATATCTTCAAAAACCGAATAAATACAATATTCGGCGGTATTCATTATTTTTGAAACATTTTCTTCAACGGTTTTTCTATCAATTTTATATTGAGCAACGAATTGTAATTCTGCACCTAAGATAAGCGTCATGGTGACAGATACTACTGTGAGGACCAAAACCACTGATGTTGCGAGTGCCTCGACAATAAGAGCAGAACCTTTAAAGATTGATCTAAATACTTTTCTAAATAATCCTATTTTACGTCCATGATCATCCGTTGGTTCTTTAATAATATTTCCTTCTTCATCAAACCCATTAAACACAGCATCTATCACATCCATAGAAGCTCCTATAATAGTTTTAGTTGTTTCTCGAACAGCTTCTCGATCATCTTGATCGAATTCGAATTCGGTAAGAAGTAATAATTCCTTACCTATTATAAGCATTGCCAAAATAGATAACGCTATAAGACTTATACCTAAAGCGAAAGCTTCTATTCCAGGAATCATTAACATTATCATATACCCAAGAATGGATATAGCTGTTATCACACCAGATACTATGATAAACATACCCATTGCAGCCAGCCATATATTATTCTTGAAGAATAATTTCCCCATATAGCCAAGCAATAACAATGCACCGCATGTTATTAGGATATCTCCTATAAGTATCATGATCAAGAAAAGACCCATTTCTAATCTATTTCCACCCCAGCGAATTATCCACTCGACTAATCTAGCAAGTCTAGCAATTGCAAGAATAGCTAATGCTATAACGGCAAATATTTTAGCTGTGGATTTCCAATACATTATTATATACGGTGCAGCCATTGCAATAATTGCAAATGCAACTAATATTTCGCCCACCATCAAAACCATCAATCTTACTATCTTTTCTATATTACGAACAGCTATAAGTGTTTGCGAATAATCTCTTCTTCTACCAATCCTTTTTACAGTCCACATGACGGTTCTAATAAACCCTCCTATCATAATTATTGAAATGAGAGCAGGCATAAATGCATAGGCTAAAGGTACCGAACTTATTGCGAGAAGAAGAATTTCACCAATAACGAAGAGCATACTATCAACAATTCCTTTAATAGCTTTAACCGAATTGCTCATGTCTTCGATATTTATAGCTTTCATTCTTTCAGAGAATCTAGATATTGCTTTTATTATCTTCATCATATTGAGCAATACACTATGGATTACCTTTTCGGCTTGTTTAGCATTCTTTTCATCTTCTTCGTCAAGACTCGAAACGGTTTTTATAATATTGAAGATTGCTCTAATATTTTGTTCGATAAATATTATAGAATTTTTCTCACTGTCTTGTGTGAGTTTTTTAAGATGTCTATTATCTAATAAATCTATATAATTTCGTATGATTTTCTTCAATAGCGGTAAAGTAGCTCTTTGTACAATACTAGCCTTAAAGACCATCATACCAAGTTCAGATGTTTTTTTGACTATACCGATAGTAGAGTCTACTAATTCTTCAAATAGACTTATAGATGTCTTTGTATTTTTTAAATCAATAGTTTTTTTTCTTTTGAATGAAAAAATCTTATGTGTTTTTTCATCAACAACTTCTTTTTTATCAGATGCATTTGTGAAATCTAGTGCGTTAAAATAATCAATTATTCCGTGCTTGCCAAAGAATATATTTAAGATACTACCAAGCTGATTTCTAAACTTACTTAATTTGTAATAAAATATCATCATTGATGGTACCTTCAACTCACTCATTTCTTTCATAACAGATATAGTCTTAGTCATATGTTCTAAAACTATTTTATTGTTATTTAAAGAAGTTTGATCAATATGGACGTTTAAATTAGATAACTGTTCACCAATATTCACAAATTTAATTATATCCGGTACCACAGATTTGAGTACGGATACATTTTTTCTAATATTTTTCTTGTTTATCTTATCAAGGCTTTGTATAGAATTTACAAAGCTATTAACAAGATTAGTTACACTCGCAAAATCTGGAGTGTTTTGTTTTGGTTTATTTACGTTATTTAATGCCATATATGAAAATAATAATGGGTAAAATAAAAATTGTGTTTAAATATTTAAACCAAAACAACACCAATTTCAAGTATTATTATAATAGTATGAAAGATTTATATACATATTTGGTGGTTGATGAAGCGTTTATCTCTCCAGCTTTATTAAAACAAATCGGAACAAAATTATTACCATTATTGAAGCGTGTTTTAATAACGGTCGGTTTGGATTTAGCAAATTCGAAATTAGATGAATGGGTGGATGAGTTTGTACAAAAATATCCTAATCATAAAAAAGAATTCGATATATTACTTAAGATATTGAAAGGTAATATAAATAAAATAGGAAAAGATGCTAAGGATCAATGTGATGTGGATGATGGTATTGATAATGTGATTAAAAAAGTCATTTTACCATATGTGGATAATAGTTCTGATAAGGATAAAATAGAAGCCATTTTAAATTAAGTTTGAGATCATGATAAAAGAAGGATTAAATATAAATATTAATGATATAGAAGACGATGATCTTCGTAAGAAAGTCATAGATTATTTTAAAACCTGGAAAAAAGGCAAACTCGATGCGGATGATCTTGAAGAAGTGGTTGATGATGAAGAAAAGGACTCAAAAGAGGATGAGGAGAAAAATAAGAAAGATGATGAATTCTTAAAAATGGCAGATATTTCTGATGAGGATATTGAAGGATTTTTATCTGAATCTCTTTTTGTGGATACTCAAATTACCGAATCCGAAAAAGAAGACGCCAAAAGAGAACAACAATTACGTAAGCTGAAACAATTTGGTGTAGATGCTGGGGGAGATATTTTAAAATCGGTGGTAAGTAAACATGTAAAGGATATCCCATATGTTGGAAAAGCTATTGCTGTTGCGACTTGGGGAGCATCACAATATGTCAAATATCAAAATGCACAAGCTGATAAAGAAGCGGAAAATAAAAAATCTATGGATGATCTTAAAAAACGAATGATGATTATGTATTCGGCTTCTCAAACAGCAGATGATGAAAAAGTTCGAAATTCATTAAAAAAACAATACCTTCTATTAAATCATTGTATATATGATGAAAATGGTGAAGAAAGAAGCCCTGATGAATTTGAAGATGCTTTAAAATCCACTGTTGGTAGGAAAAATTATGATAGATTGGTGACTAAAATTGAAGAATGGGATACAGATAGAGGAAGGAAAAAAGTTGATAAAGGATTAAAGAAAATAGAAAAAATTTCAAAACATATATCCTCAACAGATTTAGCCACTTATGAGGAAGCAGCCAAAAATGCTAGAAAGAATGAACGAAAATTTGCAAAAAAAGGAGATCTATCTGATTTTGCTCCAAAAAATAAAGGGTCTGAAAAAGAAGTCGAAAAAGATAAGGATGGTAATATCATAAAACAAGAAGAGATCACCGATAAGGACGGAAAGAAAAAGAAAGTAACGACCCATACAGGTCCACGCGGTGGTAAATTCTATTGGCCGGACGGATCTCCAAAAGATGCAGAACATAAAGTTTACATCGACAAACATGGGAAAGTTAAGGAATGTATGGATTTATCAGATTATTTATATGAATCATTTAAATAAACGACAAAAGCCTCTAAACAAAGAGGTCTTTTTTTATATATTTAATCATGAATACTTCAAAACAACTCACCGAGACCCAAAGGAAGGCTCTCGATATAGTACAGAAATTAGTAGAGGACAAGAAAATCGATTTTGCTGATGCTCTCACGCTTATAATATCAATTTATGAAAACGAAAAGGAATATGTATATATTCCTTATCAGAACCCGTGGGTGACCGAACCGTATAAGCCATGGACTACAGAACCTTATAGAGACGAAACTCCGTGGGAGAGGAACACTATAATGTGCGGAGATAATGCAACTAACGCAACCGCCGATCCAAACAGACCAGATCCTTATACGTATGCAATTAACGCAACGGTATCTGATGCAGTTGACTGGTGGAAGAATTATTTAAGAGGATAAAGTTATGCTTAAAGATTTATTCAAGCAATCAGAAGGCGGTTTTGTAAACTACAGAGCTACCTTTACCAAGATTGATGCTGTGTTCCCCATTCCGGGAGCAGATCGACTCGTACGAGCAATCGTATGCGGACGAGATGTGGTTATATCAAAGGATCTTCCCCGAGATAACATCTATGTATATGTTCCTGTAGAGACTAGTCTCTCACATAAGTTCTTGAGTAAGAATAACTTATATAGAATTTCTAGTGAATCCTATCAACTCAACGACAACTTTGAAGAGGTCACCGAGGCACTATGCTCTGGTAAGTCTCTTGAGGAACTGAGTGGGATGGGTGGATACTTTGAGACCAACGGACGAGTAAAACAGATTAAGATTCGTGGTGTTTACTCTCAGGGGTATCTTGCTGACATCAAGAGTCTCCAAGCAGCATACCCTATCCTCAATCAGTGGTCTGAGTATGAGTTTGAAGATGTTGTTGGAGAGAGTTTCGATGTGGTTGGGGATGAAGTGTTCTGCGAGAAGTACTTGGTTGGTGGTAAGCGGCCTGTAGAACAGAAAGCCAATGACCAGAAGCACTACCAGCAGCGTTCAAAGAACCTTAGACGCGCTCGTGTGCTTGTTCCCGGACAGTTCAAGTATCACTACGACACACCTCACTTCGAAGACTGCTACAAGGGATTCCGTCCGACGGATGATGTAACTATTTCTGTTAAGGTACACGGTAGTAGTGGTATCTTCGCAAATGTCCTTTGTTATAAGCAGACGGATAATAAATTCAAGAAGATCCTTTATAGTATCTTCCATCCAAAGGAATATAGACTTTTGTATGCTTCCCGGACGAAGATTCGTAATGAGAAGGTCTATGACGTTCCTCGTGAGGCAAATTACTTCTATGGAAGCGACATCTGGGCACCGGTCCGCGACCTACTAGCAGACCACATCACCACGGGGATGATTGTCTATGGTGAGATAGTAGGATACGTCGGTGGAACTACAAAGATGATTCAGAAAGGACACGACTACGGTTGCCGTCCTGGTGAGTGGAAGTTTATGCCTTATAGGATTGTTGAAGTAGACAGAAAAGGAAACAGACGCGAGTGGAACCTTGGTGAGGTGGCTACATGGACAGATAATCTCCGAGCACACTTTGCTATCGAACATAAGTACGAAGGAGTAGAGAGACTCATGACAGTACCGATCCTTTATGATGGAGTACTTGGCGAGCTCTATCCCGATCTCAATCACGACGACGAGGGGTGGTCACTTGAGCTTCTCGAAAAGATGAAGACCGACAAGACCTTGCTTGGTATGGAGCTCCAGGAACCACTCTGTCGGATGAAGGCACCACGCGAAGGAGTAGTTATCCGAATCAACAACGATCCGCTCCCTCGGGCCTGGAAGCTCAAGACGAAGGCTCACTATGATCTTGAGAAGAAGAGCCACGATGCTGGCGAACATGACATGGAGGAGGAATCTTAATTGATTCCTTCTTTTTTATATATTATTTCATGATTAGAACAAACTCAGAATTACCTATTACACTTCTCAATGATTGTAATGAGAAGCTCAACGATTTCGATTTCGTATTATTTCACTTATATACAACCGAACCGGAGTATAAGAAGTACTTTGACGAGATGCGAGAGAAGCATCCCGAACGGAGAATGATTTTTGATAACTCCGCGTATGAGTTCTTTGTTAAAGGACAGGAACTTGACCTGGATGCATATGAGAAAGCCATCATTGAACTCAATCCAGACTATTATATCCTTCCAGATACCCTGATGGATAAGGATAAGACAGTGCTTGATGTCCTGAAGTTCAAAACCAACCACCAGAGGAATATAGAAAAATATTTTTCAGAAATTGAAGATGCTGACCGTGTTGTTGGAGAGCTTTTTCCTCAGCCGATTGCTGTTGTTCAAGGAAACACAGTTGAGGAATTCAATAGTTGCCTAACTACGCTCTTTAATATGGGATACACCAACATTGCTATCCCATTTCATAATACATTCCTTAAAGAAGAGATAGATGAATGTGATGGAGATATTGCATATGAGTTTGCAACTGCTGGTTATAATATCTGTACAGAAGATGTACGGTATGCGATGGGTAGGTGTATGTGGATGAAACATTGGGGATTGGATATACTTGCCCCTGATGGGAAGCCTCAATATACATTACTTCATTTCCTTGGTAGTCATTGTCCTGCAGAGAAGAAGTACCTGAAGACGCTTTTCTCTAAAAACAGTCCAGTGAGTATGGATACTGGATATCCCGTTAAACTTGCTATTGAAGGCGAAGTACTAGGACTTGAGAAAGCAAAACCAAAAACAATTATTGATGACTTTATGTTGGAGGAGTTTGACCTTCATACACAGAGACTTATTGAATATAACGTAAATATATTCCGTAATTATTAATGAAGTATATAACAGTTCTTATAACAGATACTCATTTTGGGACACATAATTGTAGTATGACGTGGTTGAAGTCTCAAAAGGAGTTTTTTGACAAACAACTCATTCCGCATCTTAAAAAGAGAAAGAAAGATGGATATATGGTTCGTCTCATTCATTGTGGGGATGTGTTTGACAGTCGTTCAACAATTAATACTTATATAGCAACAACAGTGGTGGATCTATTTTTACAGATATGTGAGATAGTAGATAAGTTTATCATAGTTTCTGGAAATCATGATTACTACGGGGAACGGATAGAAGACGTGGATACGGTAACACTAATGTTTCAACAATTACAATTAAAATATCCTTCTATTTTTAACATAATATCCCGATCTAAACAAGGAGATACTTGGGGGAATGAAGTATGCTTGTATGTTCCATGGTATGAGTGGATCAAACATGACGATCTGGTGGAATATTTAGAAAACTTTAGAAATGATCCGGATCGCTCCCCCGACGCCGACATCACACACATCTTTACACATGCTGACTTGGTTCGTGAAAAAACGGATATAGAATGTCAGAATATTATCTCAGGACATATTCATACCCCATACTTTAAAGACAATATCAAGAATCTCGGCAGTGTATTTGCATTGACATTTACTGATAACAACTCCGAAAGGGGATTCTACGAATACGAGGATGGTGGTGAACTAAAGTTTATTCCAAACACCAAGAGTATCCGATTCTGGAGATTCTATAATGACGAGATATTTGAGATTCCGAAGTCTGTTAAGAAGGATGACTATATAGAGATATATATAGATAGGTCTAAGGTGGCTCAAAAGAAATACGCGGATGCTTACTCACAGTGGACAAAGAAGTTTAAGAATATATGGAGGATTCCTCAACCGGACGAGAACGAGAACACAACAGTAGACATTAAGAAGTTTGAAGGATACAATATCGAAACGATGACTGAAGGGATGATTCCGGAGGAGTTAAGGGATAAATTTAATAAGATAAAACAATATATTAATACTGTAAAAGATTAATGTTAAATTTTATAACTAATTAATTATGAGGTATATATTAACAGGAGCACAAGGTGTGGGAAAAACTTCTATATTAAAACATTTTGAAGGGAAGATAAACATTGTAACTGAAGTGGTTAGGAATCTTGCAAAGGACGAACAGATCCCGGTCAACGAACAAGGAAACATGAGGGGACAGACAAGGATCTTTGACACTTATGAACAGGTGTTGAGTAAAGAGGAAATTCCATTCATTTCTGATCGTGGATTGACAGATGTTATTGCATATACTTGTTATAACATGCAGGACAAGGGAGAGGAAGGAGAGAAGTTCTTGGATGACCAGATAGAGAGACTCGTGGAGTTCCAAGAGAAGTATGGAAACGATACTGTTTATTTCTATGTTCCTATTGAGTTTGATGTGGAGTATGATGGTTTCCGTTCAATGGATGAAGATTTCAGGAAAGCAATCGATAAGAACATTAAAGACCTGCTTGATGGAATGGGCGTTGATTACATTGAGTTGAGAGGAACTGTTGAGGAAAGAGTGGCAATTGTTGAGGATATAATGAAAAATTATGGAGATTTAAGATATGAGTAATTTTGCAAAGAAGGCCGTTCTTAGCTGCTCCGGCGGATTGGATAGCAGCATGCTTTTACTAAAGCTCCTTGCAGAAGGCAAGGAAGTAAGATGTTATAGTTTTGACTACGGTCAGAAACATAGGATTGAACTTGAGAAGATTACCAAAAACATCGCGTTCTTACGAGCAAAGGGTCTTCCGGTCAGTCATCAGATTATTAATATGGTTGATGTATTCTCTGGAAATACCAGTTCACTTGTAGCGAGTACTGGAAAGGATATTCCTCACGGACACTATGCTGCAGAGAATATGAAGAGTACAGTAGTTCCCCTTAGGAATGTACTCTTTAGTGCAGTTGTATTTAGTAAAGCGATCAACTGGGCAGTAGAGAGTGGAGAGAATGTCATCATCAGTCTTGGTATCCATGCCGGAGACCATACTATCTATCCCGACTGTCGTCCTGAATCTCGTGAGGCATGTGAGAAGGCATTTAGGATTTCTGATTGGAACGCAGACAAAGTAGCTTACGAAGCACCGTTTGTTGATATTGATAAAGCGGAAGTTCTTGCAGAGGGGTTGAAGGCGATGAAGACTCTTGGATGGAATGATGAGGACCGTGATGAGTTCCTTTCCAATACCCACACATGCTATGATCCGGACCCTGAAGGTAGGAGCTGTGGGAAGTGTGGTAGTTGTACAGAACGACTAGAAGCATTTGAGAAGAACGGATTGAAAGATCCGGTTCCTTATCAGGACTAAAAAAGAACCCTTCGGGGTTCTTTTTTTTTTACATCAATCTACATCCACCTAATCGTCTCTCTGATTCCTTTGATTCAAACTCAGCAAACGTTTTACACCCCGATTCTAAAAATCTCCCATAAATATCATCTGAGGTAGGAGTCAATGTATCATATATATTAGAATATGGATTATAACTTGTATCGGTTTGCCCGGCCATTGAATCGAATTCCTGTTTGAGGAGTGTAAACTGAAGGGTCTTCTTTACCGCTTCATATTGAATCATAGACATCACAGCATCGTCATGACCAAACGCAGCTTTCCAAACACCTTTCTCTTCGGGATCGGAGAAGTTCAAAAGCTCGGAACAGAAGATTGTTGATTTGTTTATAACTCGCCCCTTCTCAAAATCCTCCTTAAAGAGAATACACATATTGGATTTGTTTCCGCGAGTAATCCTAACACCATATTCAAATCTCGTTCCACTATCATTAAAGAACTTAACCAACACACTCTTATCAAATCCAGGAATGGTGTTTTTCTCTTCGAAGTCCTCTATGTGTTTAAGGAAGAGTTCTCCGTAGGTGTTTCTCTCGAATGAAAGAAGAGTGTGGTTCTGGTCACATTGAATCGAACAGAGTTCCATAAGAGACTTCGCAATATCCTTTCGATCTACGTTATTTGACCTGTAGTACCCCACACATTCAAGTTTATCGGAGTCAGGTTCAATAAGCCTACATATATTAAAATGCGTATAGTCTTTCTCTACTCCTTCCGCCAGGTCTCCGAGTGCGATAATATAATCTTTTCTGAGCTGTGATACTGGGTCGTAGTCAGGACTCCAATAATAATGATTGGCTAGTGACACTCCGGGAATGTCTTTATTAATGAATTCTTGACAATCGTGTTGACAGGTCTTTAGTATCTTCTTATTAATCAATGTGTTAGCATCCACATCAAAGTCCGTACCGAACTGACGATTGAAGGCTTCTTCAGAGCCGTAGTTTGCTATCTGCATCCGGTGCCACTCTTCGGTTCTCGGTTCCCAGCAACGCTTATCGGGGTTCCATTCAGGTATCTGATCCCAGTCAACCTTAAACGCAGCATATTCATTCTCCCCAGCTTCAGCTGCTTTATATATACGATAAAAGAGATTATATCCGTTCTGTGTGGAGGTAATCATAAATCGTGCCTTTGCAGCAGTGATAGTAGGAAATAGGTTTTCGTAGAACTTATCCAAGATGTTTGGAGCAATGTGCCCAAACTCGTCTGCGAGGACGCAGTGGAACGTGAATGAAATACCCGAGTTGATCGTGGTTGCTTCCGCCATCAGTCTACATCCGTTATCTAGAACGATCTCAGCTTCGTTCCATTTATATACACCGGGTCTCAAGAAGTACGGGAGTTCGATAAATATCTTTTTCGCCTTGTCAAGTATTTCAATTGCGGTCTTCCTTTTGTTACCCAACACGAGTGCATTCTTATCAAAGTTGAAACATATATAATGCAACATAAACAGTGCAGATGTCGTTGTCTTACCAGCCTGTCGTGCAGAGAGCATCACAGATAACCTATGTTTCTCTAGGTGACGCAAGTATGCTTCTTGATAATCTCGTAAGACGATATTTTGAATTCCCTCTGGAGTCATCAACTTACAATACTTCTCTACAAAATATATGATGTCGTTTGCACAATGCTTCCATTCGGCAATCTCCTCAGGAGTTCTCTCAAACACCAAGTCCCCTTTGAGAATTTTTGTGTTGTTCTCGTAGAACGGATTAGCGACCAACTTACGTCCTTGTTCTAGGCCACGAAGTGCCATATTAACCGACTGGGTAGACCATATAGTTCGTTTTGCGATTACTCCTTCTTTATCTTCTTTTATTGGATTGAATGAACTCATGTTAATATAATTATGATTTCATATAAAATAGTTAAATGTTTTTTAATAATTTGTTATATATAAACAATTGAAAAAATTATAGTCTATGTACATTGACACAGAAAAGCTGATTGCCGAGATAGAAAGACTGAAAGATAAATATCCAAGCTGGCAATTAAAGTTGGCTATGGATGATTTGTATAATTTCATCACCTCTCTCCAGCAGGAGCAGCCGGAGGTGGATTTGGAGAAAGAGATTCTTAATTGGATAGGTGATGAAGATTCCTGTAAAAATGGGAAATGGACTTGGTGTGAGTGCAATAAAATGCTTCGCCACTTCTACGAACTTGGGGTTAACGCAAGAAATGAGAGGTAGAATATGACCGAATTCGAAAGGAATGCAAGATATTCTTACAGCGAGAAATTTGAATATTTGAAACAACGACATAATCCACAACATCTACAAACAATGTCCTATAAAGGATACGATGTTATTATGTTATCTGGTCTGGGGAAAGGATTGACATTCTTTTTCTACAAAGATGGACAACTTATAAAAATGCGTCGCCAAGTATGGAAAGATGATATCCGGTTTTACGCACGAACTTATATTGACCAAGTTCTTGATACGAGAAAGGAGGAATAGATATGAATAAGGAAGAACTAATACAATTTCTAAAAGAGAATTTAACAGTCGAAGTTCGGCATCCAGAACACGATGTTGGTTATTATGATACTTGGATGGAACCTGATGAACACAATATTACTGTGGAAATCAAACTTTGCGGGGAATCAATTTGTAAAGACACCTCTTATTAATTATGATTACAGAAGATTACGTTAGTCTTGAAACAGCCAAACTCCTAAAAGAAAAGGGGTTTGATAGCCCATGTACCGTATGGTATGCAGAATCTACTTCTTACTGGGGTGGTGACCCTTCTGGAGACAGGACATATAGAACAGTACAATATGATGACAAAAATAAATCTAATCCAAGATACAAGCTTCTTTTCTATATACCAACTCTTCAAATGGCAATGAAATGGTTGAGGGAAGTATATGGCTTGTTTATACGAATTACAGAAGACATGACAGGAAAGGTTTTTGAGTGGTCTGTTTATCAAAAGAACTATGGATGCAAGGCTTCTACATACGTAGAAGATTCTTACGAAGACGCTTGTGAATCTGCGATAAAGTATTGTCTTGAAAATTTGATTTAGATATGATTCAGATAATATTAATATTTTTAGTTTATTCATTATTGGGAACACTGATATGTGATAAGATTGGCGTATTATATGACACTGATGATTTTTTGGAGTCGCTTTCTGATGGCGTATTGATTGCTTTCTGGCCGTTGACAGTTTTAATTCATTTTTTGCTTGATGTGGAAAAATAAATATGATTACAGAAGACTACGTTAGTTTTGAAATTGCTAAACTCCTAAAAGAAAAGGGGTTTAAGAATAGTAATGGTATGCTACTTGGCAAGAGTGGCAGACATTATAACAAGTATGAAACATTCCCTTCAAAAGATATGGCTATTGAGGCTTCTATTGATTGTGAAGAGAAGTGTCCTTTAGTGACCCTCCAAATAGCAATGAAGTGGTTGAGGGAGGTACATAACTTGTTTATAGAAATAATGGTTGGAGACTATGACGGAAGAAGAATATGGTATGATTTTGATGTTATTAACATAGGAAAAAAAGATATACCTATAGTTCCTATTTATGATACGGTGGAACTTGAAACCTATGAAGAAGCTTGTGAAGCAGCAATAAAGTATTGTCTTGAAAATTTGATTTAAGTTATGGCGCAAGAAGAAAAAGAACGTAGAGCTAACGAACTGAAACCCCATAAGAAGGAAATCATTCGTAATCGCTACAAAACCGAATCCTCCATTCTCAAACGTATCGAATGGTGTAAGTCAAGACCCAAATATGCATATGATCTTCCTACTCTCTACGCAGTCCTCGGAGAGATCCGTGTCCGAAATCGCCACAAAACCAATACAAAAATTGCTTATAATCAAAGTAAATTAAAACACGATACAATTACTCGTATTCGTGAGAGAGTCTCTTTATACGAAAAGAATTTGAAAGAATTTATTAAGGATCGATGGCTTTATGTAACTGTTATTCCAAATGTTTATAAATACTATCGTTTCTTCTTTCCTATTTCACGAATGTCTCCAAAAGGCATTATTCGCCCTATAGAAGGATTTACAGAGGATATTGCCCTTACATTTATTGATTCGTTTGTAAAGGTGGAGTCTCTTTATGGTAAGGATTACTATGATGAATTTTGTAAAAGAAGATGGACTGGCATAGAGTTTATTCAGCAGTATAACAAAGGCATCGATAGTTATCAAAAAATGTTTCCAGGTATTCCAGCCGAACTTCTTTATAAGCTCTATAATATTAGACAGGCCGGCTCAACTGCAATAGGTAATGGTGAGTACCTAATGAGATTGAAGATTAAGGATATGTCTAAAGAGAAACACGGGGATCTTTGTACAAAGTCCGGTGTCAATCTTGAAATGAAAGCTGCTGGTGGTCGTCTTAGTTGTCAGGTTCAGTCCGATGTTAACGCTGTGGGGGAAGACATGTTGGGGTATGGAATGATTGATAAATACAATGATTTTAAATTGAGAAAAATCAGTGATGAAGATTGTATTCGATGGTTTGCAGGAGTAAAAATGAATACATATTCAAAATATATATCCAACGAAGATCGAGAGTTGTTTATTAGGGATATGAAGGAACATTGGAGGGACTTCTTTTTTGACGGTAAGTTTACTGAAAAGTCAGTTGACTGGATCAACGCCTGTCATGATGGGTTTGTCTATCCCAGACTCGAAGGCTGGACGCACTTAAAGATTGATTCCAAACAACCCCTGGATATCAAACACTCAAAAGACTTCAATGTTCATTTCGAAATCTTCCATAAGGACGAATTTACCACACCAGGCCATATCCTGGAACTCCTTAAAAAGGAATACATCATTCCTTCTGGAACTATCAAGAATAACGGAAGAGATAAAGCAGTACACGTAGATATTAAATAAAAAGGAACCCTAAGGTTCCTTTTTTTTACTCTCCAATCAAAACATATGGAAGATGTGGTTTTGAATCCTTCCCGGATATACCTTTACAGGTCTTATATATTTGGGTTATTGCTTCGTTAATTCCATGTTGTTTTGTGTACGTTGCAATTGCTTCAACATCACAAAGGATTTTCCAAGAGACGTTATGCCATTTTGTAGAAGCATATAGTACATCCATTATATCCTTTATAGAACCATCCATATTGATTCCTAGTTCGTCAAGATAAGGTTGTATTGACTCAAGGTTCTTTCCGTTCTTCTCAAATGACTTATACATATCCATGATCTTCTCGTTATTAGCAGAAAGGAAATTAAGGAATTTTGTTGTTGCATCATCTAATGTCACATCAAAGTCTACACCCTCAGAAGCGAAGATTGACTTGATGTAATTTAATTTGGATTTATAATCTGCAGAACCTTTAGTCTTGGCGGATTCCATCTTCTCACCGATCCACTCGGATATAAGTGACTGTGCTTTACCAGCAAGTGCTTTTGCTCCCTTCATAGCCATCTCAACTGTCACAGCCGCCCCATAGCTAACATGAGGGTCTATCATAGCATGTTTAGGACCTTTACTATTAGCTCTAATATCAATCTTACATTCTTTCTTTTCTTGCCCATCATCGAAATCAAAGAATACAGAAGTAGTTACTATGCCCGGTTTGAGTACTCCTTGTGCCGGATCAAATTCTACATTATTGAATATATCAAATTTGAAATTGATTGACTTCGGATCAATGTTAATAACCGATTGATCAATTCCGTATGTATGTACATGTCCGAGAGCACGTCCAAGTTTCTTAAGAGATATTCCTACAAACTTATCTGAGGTCTCTCCATTGATTGACTTTACCCAGTATGATACTTCTTCACTGATATCATCTTCAGGAGTGTTTCCTATCTTATTTACAATAGCATATATGTCTGCTTTCTGATATATGTCTTTGTCCTTATATCCAAATTTCTTCGTTCCAATATCAACTCTATCAGCGATTCCCCAACCATTTTCTATTTTTCCATTATGTACTGCGATAGATGTGTCGTGATGAACAAATACAAGATCCGTATCAAAAGACTTATGAGAATTTATCCAATTCTCAAACGACTCACACTGATATATAAATGAATTCTGCCATTGCTTCGCCTTCGCTGAACTTTTACCTTTGGTATTTAAGTCCAAAAACAACGCATCATAATCATTAATGGTCAATCCAGCACCACTTGCAATTTTTTCTATAAGATCTTTATTAGCATTATAATACTCTACAATCTCGTTAATGTTATCAAATCGTTCGTCCATGTTAAACCAGGCATCAAAAAACATACAAGTAAGAGTTTCTTGTATAAGGGTTTCCTTTGCCATATTAGCTTCGAGGAAAAGTGATTCTAATATAAATTGCGGTAAATGTTTCATAATCAATTAATTAGTTTTATCTCTTAACGAACTCACACAACTCTTAATATAAGAAGCGGCTTGTCCCACACCAGAGAAGGTGCGATAACGATTAGATGTCTGAAAGATATTTCCTTTTTTACCATCGGGTTCAAACACAACAAGAAATACTTTTGATGCGGTCTTACCAGTTGGTGGATTACTATACGTTACTTTTGCACTCACGTAACGTCCAAAGTCTGCGACTTCTGCAGCAAACCCAGCACCCATGCCATTTAGTTGATTTTGGAGCTGACGGCCAAATGACCAACTCGCATATATTTTTGGGTCTTGATAATTGAGATACTGACTATAAGCACCTCGGTCTATTTGTGGAGTTATTATTGCTGAATTTGCACGAGTATCTGAACCACTATTACCCATTAAATCACCGAGCCCGGCTTCATTAATAGATTCACCGTCAAGCACCAATACAGCATCAAACTGTTCAAGGTCTATATCTTTGATGTCTATTTTGTTTTTTAGATCAGCCATACTTCTTTACATACTTTTGTTGAGACTGTATTAAAGAGATTGATTATTGCATCGGTATCCCATGGAGATGATTCTGAGTCATCATCCATTTCATTAAGTTCATTATCATAACTTTCATTATCGATAGTGTCGGCAACCCAATCACTGAGACCACTCAAGTCAATAACCTTATCATCTTCATTATCGACAAAGGTTCTAAGGATATCACTTACCCATGCAACTGCTTCTTCGCAAGCCTTCCAGTGGGACTTACCAAAAACTTTGGAGTCTTCGGGAGAATAAGAAATCATTAACTTCTTAATATTATTCTCGTTATTCCATTTAGCTATTTGTTCAAGCTCTTTGAGAAGGTCATCTTTCTTAACATTCTTTGCTTCGTCAAGACGAAGGCCTTCGTTGATGTATTCTACTATTGTTTTCATATATTGCTCTTTATTTAATTTCTGGTATATTAGTTAATTTAAATACACTATCACAATAACAAGCATGAGATCTCGTTAAATCACTATCAGGAATTAAAATTTCGCAAAGTCTCCCCCTATTTTCTTTATACAATCCATTATACACTCCTATACTCATTCCGGAGGCATTGCGATATACTAAAACCAAATCACCCTTCTTTAATAGTGTTCCAAAACAATCCTTAGTACCATCGGTTTTGTTAAGTTTATACCCTTTGTATAAATTAGCTATCTCTGCGGGTGAGAGATTCTTTATTGTAAGATCCTTATCAAATAGACTTTCGGTTAATTGTTTCATACTTTCTTTTTGCCAATATGCCACTTGCCACACACCTTACAGATGTATGCCGAATAGCCACTCATTTTATATTTATTTATCCAGCTTACCGCATCTTGTTCAGTTTCAAAAGGTTTCTTTGGTTTCCAAATTCCGTTCTTTCTACTGTAATGTTCACGTTTAACTACGTGTTTATTACAATCCGATCTAGATTTAGGTTGGATATTCATTAAACAAATAATAACTCCTTTAATATATTAATTCATGAATAATCTTACATTGGTTTGCGACATGAACTATGTCTTGATGTCAAGATTTAGTGTTGTCGGTGGTTTCGAGAAAGGAGTCCCGGAAGTGGCTCTACAGAAGGCTCAACAGAATCTTACAGATATGTTAGCTCGTAGTATTAATATCATGCTCAACAGGTTCCCTGCTGTGGATAATGTTGTTCTTGTTGGTGACGGGGGTAGCTGGCGTAAACAACTTCCTATTCCTACTCAACTCAAAGGAACAAAGTATAAGGGTAATCGCGAGCAGCAAGTAGAGGTTGATTGGGAACACGTCTTTAATGCTCTTAATGATTTGATGACCAACGCTCGTGGGGTTGGTGTGACTGTCTCTCAGACCCTCTCTGCTGAGGGCGATGACTGGGTGTGGTACTGGTCAAGGAGGCTTAATGCAGAAGGCACTAACGTTCTCATATGGAGTATTGACCGTGACCTTCAACAGCTTGTTCAGAAGACCGCGGACGGAACCTTCACCGCTTGGTATAGTGATCGCACGAGCCAACTGTGTCTCCCAGAGTGTTATAAGAGTGGAGATAAAGAAGAAGATCCAATGGATTTCTTTATGACTCCGCTTGCCTATGATACACAATTGATTGATTCACTAAAGGCGGGATCAACAGGAAAAGTAATATATGTCAATCCAGATGACGTGGTCATAGAGAAAGTGCTTTGTGGGGATAGTGGAGATAATATTAAGGCGGTGGTTCGCTTTGAGAAAGGAGGGAGGACTTATCGGTTCTCCGAAGGTGATTTGAAGAAGTATCAAGAACACGATCTCCCTATGACAACAGTAGGGGACTTAAAAGAATGTCGCGAGGATATTGCTGATTGGATTATGCATTCCAAGAAGTTCTCTCCTTACAAGTTCAAAAAGAAAGACATCATTGAGATGCTTGACTACAACATCAAGCTCGTTTGGTTGAATGAAGAGACTATTCCAGCACCGGTTATTCAGTCTATGAATGAAACCGAATACAAACAGGTCGATGTAGGGATGTTGAGAAACAACTATAGACTTCTTGCCAAGACACAGGAAGACACAGATATCGAAAGTATATTTGAGGAGATTTAATGAGTATATTTGACACAGAAGGAGTAATCAAGAAAGAAGTCGAGGTAGATGACAATGATCGTACCGGAATGCTCCTCGACTATTCTTTTAATTTCTTCTGTGATCTATACTTGACCAATCTTGATATCAATCCATATCTTGATCTGCAAGAGTTCTTCACTGTTCAATGGGATATATTCTTTGAAGCACTAAACAATGCCTGTCCACTCTGGTGGTTCCCAGATTGCTTTGCTCCTTATGAGATTATATTTAAGAATTCCCTTACATTCAAAGATGATGGTGAATATATTCTTATAACTCTCGAATATCATCCTCAACAAGATGAAATTACTGGAATTAAGACAAGGACATTTATATTCAATAAAGATTGGTTGTAGATTTGGTAATTAAATTTATACAGAGTTTGAATTAATGAATTTTAATTCATTTATATACATGAGTATATTTAGCGATAATATCACGTCTCAGATCATCACCGAACGGGTTTTTGACTTCGCTTGGGATGAATATACCAGCGGTCGTCCTCTCAGTTTTACGGATACCTTCAACAACACAATCTCTTGTGGTCGTGATCTTTATAATTTACTGATCCGTTATAACTTTAATGGTAATGGAGATTTGTACGGGTGGTCTTACTACATCACAAAAGGAATGATGAGGTTGACTACAATTACTGGTAAACATTATACTTTCCATGTTGAACGATGGCCTCGAGGTAATGGACATTTATCAGGTCTCACTAAAGCTATAGTAGTAACTGAAGTATGAGTGTGTTTGACGATAATATAACAAATGAACTCCCTAACGAAAGGATTAAAAAGTGGTTCTTGTGTAAGATAAAGGAACAGTGGGATTTATGTCAACAAGTATATCACGAAAAAGGGGAGCGTGAATTTTGTCAAAGTATTTCCACTAAAAAATTATATATATATCACCATCTCGTTTTTCTTTGGGTGAAACAATACAAGACTCAGTTGGAGCATTTAGGGGTGTATAGCACGCGAACTGAAATTAAACAACGCGGAAATAAGTTTAAGGTTATAATAAGATTCTCGCTAGATCCATCTTGTAGAGAACATGGGTTTTGGAGTGATAAAGAAGTAGATATTGTTGAATCAAATTGGATGATATTATGAGCATTTTTAGTAATAATATAACATCAAAAACAACCACGGAAATCATTTTGCAATATGCTTGTGATATCTTTCGTGAGTGGAACCCGAACTATAATACTCAAAATTCCATATGGGATTCCGCGGGAACATTATATAAAGGACTCATTAACAAGTATCCGCCTAGCAGAACCTCTGTAATTAACTGTTTTCTGCAGTTGGGAATACAACGATATTATGATCGTGTCGGTAAAAAGATGCGACCCAAATATATCTTATGGCCCGAGGATACTTATATGAAAGGAAATATAAAAGAAGTAATCTTCGAAGAATCAAATACTTTTGATCACACCGAGGGATTTTATTCGTTTGCTTATGGTACAAATAGTTATGCTGAAGGATTTAGTGTAAAATAATAGGATAATTAAATACATGAGCATATTTAACGATAATATAACAAATGATCTTTCTCGGACCGAGAAGATCCGTTGTTGGTTCAGAGATCGAATTCTTGAGCAGTTTGCAGAGTACAGTCTTCAGTACAGGGATACATCCGATCATTGGAAAATATTTACAGATGATTATCATATAACAGATCTCATTTATAAAGACCTAGCTAATCTATGGGTAAATACTTATCATAGAGAACTAGTTGAGATGGGAGTCCTCAGTACGAGGACGGATGTGAGGAAGAAGATAGGGGGCAATAAATTTCGTGTAAATATTAAGCTTGCTATTGATGAAAAAATATTAATGGATGATGACGATCTGGAAGTAGAAGTCAAAGATCTAAAAATAGATATATTTGGAGAGGGTATTTATGAGCATATTCGATAAAAAAGCAGTTGAGAGTGCTTGTTCAGAAGCACAACTATGTCGCGACTATCCAGAGTATTGGATAATGAAATACCTACTTGGTGCTCCGGAGAAAGTGGTTGGTAATTTTAAGGAAAAGGAGCAATATGATCGATATAGTCATATAGATGAGAAAGTGGTGAAACAATACTTTAAATATTTCGGTATTAATTGTTAATTAAATACATGAGCATATTTGATAAAGATATTCAGCTTCCTATTGACCACCTCTACGACGCGTGTAAAGATATATGTCGAACAATTATTCCCGGTAATATGATGCATTATAATGGTAGATGTGAGACAATGCAACGAGATATAATGTTCGAATTAAACTGTATAGGGTTGCTAGCAAATAGGTGGTGGCCCGAAAGAAATTCATCAGATATTAATAAAATCAGTGAGGTAGATGTAAAGACTGGAGCGTATATTCGGGGAATACCCACATATGTAGTAAGATTCTATTTTTTGGATGAAATTATTAATGATCTGTGGGGGCAACAAGGAAAACCTCTTGCTCAATTTACTGTTGGTATAAATGGAATAATCGATGAGTCTGTTTTGTGATAATATCAAACACCCACTTGACGAACTCTACGATCAATGTAAAGAGATTGTAGGGAGAGTCATTCCAAGAGAGATGATACGCTACAATGCTGATGAACAATTGATGTATTACTATATCAGGCAGGAATTAGTATGTAAAAGATTGTTGTTTTATGATTATAGCTACGATTATAGCAGTGATCCAAAAAATAACGATGAAAAAATATATCGTTTTGAAGTATTTCAAACCAGCCATAATCATAAAACCCTATATACTGTATATTTTTATTATGCTAAACCATCTGGTGACATGCATGTACACCAAGAGTATCTTTGTGAGTTTAATGTTGGTATAAATGGAATAATAAAATGAGTGTATTTAGTGAACACATAACAGACAAAACTCCGCTAGAGAAATTTTATGATTTTATAAAATCCTATCTCGAAGAAAATTTTTATTGCGTCTACGAAAAATCAAGTTATAATCTATCATGGACTGCAACTGAATTTAACGCTATGGTTAACGGACATATAAATAGTATCGCTGAGTTAGGGGAATCGCAGAAGATCAAAGACATGTTCAAGGCGCATAAAATTTATCAGCCATGGGTTCATTTAACATTTCACACTCGTTATGATCGACATCCGGGAGAATCTAAATACTATATAGAAGTCACTCTTTACTACGGCGATGACCCTACTATATATGTACACGACAAAGCAAAAATATTCCTTCATATGAATTTTGATATTCATCAAAAACCGGTCTTATGAGTGTATTTGACGATAATATAACTACACCTTCTCCGTTGGAGAAGTTTCATGATCTTCTCAAGAGGTGGTATACTGATAACTTTGAACTTCTCTTTATACAGAATGGTGGGAATATAATAGAAACCGAGAAAGCTTGCCAACGCGCTCTGAGCGGGGTGATATATCGTTTTAATAAATTCAATATGTATCATCCTGAGGTAATTGTGAATTATGTAGTTTATGAGAATTGTTTTTCGAGGATTTCCTTATCTATAATCTATTCAGAATCTCAAGAAGACTTTCTTCCTAGTCCAGATAATGTGTTTCTTTGTCTTAAACTTCCTGTGCCTAGTCTATGAGCATATTTGGTGATAACGTAACTAATGAAACAGTTCTTGAAAAACTCCTTGATCTCAAACGATGGGGGGAGACATACAATGAACTGAATGGAGATCTTTATAAGAATATGTGTGTCACTAAAATGAATTACATTATAGGAGAATTAAGAAAAAGTGATGTATATGTTAATTGGGTCGATCCATTTAGACGACACGGATATTGGAAAAAAATCGAATTTGCTAATCTTGATAAATTAATAGATAAATACTCAAATGGGAATATTCACTAATAACATCACCCCTTCTATTCCAAAAGACACCAATTGGAATAATGTTTGTTATGACATTCTTGCTCGCGAATACCTCAAGAGACGCGGATTTCAAACCGCGTGGGATCGTACGAGTGGTCATTTCATCGATGTAGATAGTTCTGATACACCACCATACAGTAAAAAGGATATTAAAAAAATGTTTCATAATATGAAGCATCTTCCCAAATCATGGCAAGAATCGCTTGACAATACAGTACAACGCATCTATAGCAAGTATGGTGTATGGGTAAAGTGGAAGATACAAATGGGAAGTAACGGGAGAATAAAATCTATATATTTTGTGAAGTTTTGTTAATATAAATTCAAACAGAGTTTGAATCGATCAATAAAGTTGATTTAATACATGAGTCTATTTGATAGTGACATAATCGAGAAAGAAGTACACGTTCCTCTCATCGATCAGTTTTGCTTTAGTGTGATTGATAAGTTACAGGCACATCGCAAAGATATTCTTGCAACAAGAAAGACTCATGGACCAGCAAATGTGTGTAATCTTATATTTATGTATATTGTAAGTATTAAGAATAGCACAAAATATAATAATATATTATGTGTCGAAGGACAGATGTATGATCCCAAAGATAGGAGGTTTGACTATAAAACAGAATATCCCTGGGTTGAGTGGAAAGACGGGTATTACTTTATTACTATCCCTACGGATGACTATAGCGGCTTCGGTGATGAAAATTATTGGGAGAACTATGGAAACATCCACATTGTTCTTAATCAGTATGGAAAGGTGTTGGAATACAATATAGAAAAACTTAAACACGAATGGTGGACGATTTAAGATATGGGGTTATTTAGTGAAAACATAATTGAACGTCGGTTAGACGTAAAAAGAAAGTTTCAGTTTATGCTTGCTTTGAGAGCAAAGATTGACTCATACAAATCATATTTTATCAGAAACAGAGATAATAACAGAGCAAATCTTAATTACAACAAAATTAATGATTGGTGTTATGAACTCTTACCAAAATATAATTTGTATGTGCCTGACGCTGACGCTTATATTGGTTCTTTTGGAAAATACCGATATATAGACGGAGAACTTTACATTGTAATTAAAGTTTCTGATAGTCAGGAAGAACATATCAGGGCGCGTTACTCACACAAAATGAATACTCTTGGTTGGGCTGAAATATCAGAAGCTCGTCAACGAATGAAAGATGAAATTGAGAGCTCATGTGAACCCACAGGCGAAGTAATTCTTCGTTTCGATAAGGATATGAATTGTCTAAAAGAAAAAGTCACAGATTGGAATTATTCCTATTTCTATTTGTATTGAATATGAGTATATTTAGCGAAAACATATCCAACAAAACTTCCGTAGAAGAGATGTTTGAGGAAATAAAGAAACATATCCATGCACAGATGGCAATATGGATTAATGATTATGTGGTCAAAGGTAAGTTCTGGGGAATTGTTTTTATGGAAGAAATATTGCGGAATTTGGTTAGAAGTAATTATGAGCAGGTTTTTGAAAGAAATGATTTAGACGTTAATGACTTCCACATTACACTCCTTCCACACAAATATGGACATGCGGGATTAGATATTGTTGTTGATATCCGGTATTATAAACAGAATCTTGAAGGGCCAATACATACAGAACTTTATAATTTTAAGTTTACTCCACTACAAACGATATGAGCCTATTCGATAAAGATATAGTTTCAAAGGACTTGGGATATAGCCCGTATGTGGTTGATAACGTAGGGATACAAATCCAACAAGAATTTAATAGACTTGTGGATGTGTATATGAATGAACCTCAACTAACTTCACCGCCTGCGGTTAGTCCTTCAGGGTTTCTGTCGTATGTCCTAGATCAATATATGTCGAATTTATGTACAGAGCCCACTCCACCAACCGATTGGAAAGGACCTTTTGCCAACCTGATTGAATACGACATATGTAAAGAACAGGATAATTCGAAACCACTTATACAAGAATACTTGATAGTAAGTTACAGATTACGAGGGAACTTACAATTACAACACATAGTTCTTCAAATACCAGAAGAGACTTTAGATCTTGTTGCAAAACAAGTTCAAGAGTTTCGAGAAAAGTATAAAGAGCTTCGAGAAAAGTATATACAATGAGCATATTTGATAAAGACATAATCCAGACCCTACCAGACCCACAAACGTACTTTGAAATGTTATGTGAAGAGGAGTTTGGCTTTAATCTCACGGAAGGGATTATGTATGATATTGGTTATAATCCGGGATTGGCTGTAAAGAAAATAGTTCGACGAGTTCAACAGGCATATTCGCATTTGCATATAGTTTGTTATAGGGAGGGATTCGGTCATTTGAAGCTCGAGGTTACCCAGCCAACATGGCCTAATCATCAAAAATTTAATATAGAAGAACCAGTAGAATTTAGATGAGTATATTTAATCCAGACTTGATTCAAGATGAATCTGATATCAGACGAGTAAAGACCATGGAGGAATTAAGAGACCTGATATGGGCAACCACTGATATTGGTCATTGGTCTACAAAAGGCGGTAAGCGAGCTCCTGTATATGCGTCTATGATGTATTCGCCCATGATTCTAGATACAACGAAGACATTTTTCTTGAGCCTTGATGAATAGGATGACAATTGAAAAAATATAATTTTGGACGTATGAGGGTAAAGTGTATTGGTTTAATTGCTGAACTATTTGATGATCCCTATTGTCCTTGGGATGGTACTGGTAACTATGAGTTCATATTAGATGAATTTATTAATACCGTATATATCCCAGTTTAATCCAGATCTTATAGAACAAGAGTTGCTTTATGAGCGGATTGAACGGATTGAAGAGATGGGAGATGTTTTATTGTTATAATCGAAAGTCCCCTTTGTATGAGTATATTTGATAATAATATAACCAATGAAATAACTCTTGAGAAGATAGTGTCACAAATGAGAGGGTTGATTTTGGGACATTTCTCAGAGACTGCTAATTATTGTATGTTTGATCCGGAGAGGATTGCAAACGTATTCAATAATTTATTCTATGCTAATCATACATATAGTAATTTAGAGGAATGTGATTATCGTTATCCCAAGATGATTGTACACGATTATAATGATCACTGGAATGTTAATATTACAGTAGCGATTGTTGATCATGTTAATGGGAGGGAGAACATTTTATGGATTTCTCGATATGTTGAAATATTGAATGTCAATATCCCAAGCAAATTGATTGTTAGAGAGGAACAGAAAATTAATAATTTTGATCCTATGAAGTGGTGAGATTTGATATTTATTTAAATAAAGAAGTGCCCCATATTATTATATAGATATGATCATACCCGAAACATTTAATACTCGAGGGCAAAGAACCGAATCTTTTATAAAAAAGAACTATCCGGAATTTTATCAATACTTGATGGACAATTTTGATGGGGTGTTTGCCGAAAAATTATACAAATATGTATATCATATTGATAAAGATTCGGTTTGTTTAAATTGTGGTAAAAAACTTAATTTCATATCATATTCTCATGGGTATGGTAAATATTGTTGTTCTAACTGTGCAAATACGGATAAAGAAAAACTACGGAAACAAAAAGAAACGTTTAAAGAGAGATATCTAATGGATAATGGGTTTGTTAATAGATGTAAACAAACCATGATTGATAGATATGGAGAAAACTACAATGATATTATATTAGAAAAGCGCAAAAAAACATGTTTAGAAAAATATGGGTGTGAGTTTCCTTTGTCTAACAAGAAGATTCGAGAGAAAATAAATGAAACAGTTTCTACTCGTTCAGATGAGGAGAAACAAAAAATTATTGAAAAAGCAAAACATACTAAATTAGAGAAATACGGAGATGAAAATTATATTAATTTGGAATTAATTAAACAGAATAATTTAAAAAAATTCGGAGTAGAGTATCCATTTCAATCTCAAGAAATACAGGAAAAAGGCAAACAAACCCGTCTTAAAAAATATGGCTCAATATATCCTCTTCAAAATAAAGAATTGAATGATAAGTCAAAACAAACAAGAATTCAAAACCATATTAATAATTCTGATATAATAATTGATAGGATTGAAAATTTCGACGGTAAATTTTTTAAATGTAAATGTCCCCATCCAGAATGCAATAAATGTAATGAAAAAGAATTTATTATTCCCTATGATAAATACTTTGTAAGAAATTATGAAAATAGAGAGTTATGTGTTGTGTTATGTCCCGGCAATACTAATAAAGGAACTACTATAGAATTATTTATAAGAGATATTCTCGACAAATATAATGTATTTTATGAGACAAATAATAAAAGTATATTAAATGGGAAAGAATTAGATATATTTATCCCGGAACACAATATTGCGATCGAATGTAATGGTATTTATTGGCATTCATTAAAAGATAGTAATTATCATTATAATAAATGGAAAAAATGTCGAGAAATTGGTATTAAATTATTGTCATTTTGGGAGGATCAAATATTAAATAAACCCAATATAGTAGAATCTATATTATTACATAACCTGGGATTATATCAAAGAAAGATATATGCTAGAAAATGCAATATTAAAATAGTGTCAAATTCTGATGCGTTAAAATTTTTAAATGATAATCATCTACAAGGGTACGTAAATTCTTCCATCCGTGTTGGTTTGTATTATGGCGATGAATTGGTATCATTAATGGCCTTTGGAAAAAAGAGAGGATCTCTAGGTAATAAAGGTAAACAAAATGATTGGGAATTATATAGATTTTGTAATAAATTAAATACAAGTATAGCAGGAGGAGCAAGTAAATTATTAAAGTATTTTATTAATAATTATCATCCAAATTCTATTGAATCATTTTCTTCTAATGATATAAGTAATGGAGAATTATATAAAACTCTTGGATTTTCTTATTTATCAATTACAAAACACTCATATTGGTATATTGATAAAGACATGAATCGATATCATAGATTTAAATTTAGAAAGTCTGAATTGGTAAAAAATGGCGAAAATCCAAGTGAATCGGAGTTTGAAATAATGAAAGCAAAAGGATACTATAGAATCTATGATAGCGGACAAACAAAATACATTTTAAAATTAAATAATTGACAATTTTTACTATATTATTTAAAGAGTTGGAAATGCCAATTTTCAACAATTAACCAAATAAATTAGTTCAAATAAATTAAACAAATTATGGCAGATTTTATTGATGAGGTAATGGGTTTCAATCCTCAGGATGTATCCGCATTCAACGAACCCGAGCAGCGTTCCTATGACGCTAACATCTACAAGACTAATCCCAAGGACACCAAGTCGGAGTCTGGTCACTATCTCAGTAAGGCGCGAGTGGTGTATAATCCTACCGCACCCAAGGACTCAATCGTTCATCAGGCAACTTATTTTCTTAAGAGTGCAGACGGAAGCATGCTCGTAAGAAGTCGCCTTGGTAATGGACCGAGCGACCCGGAGTTTAAAAACTGTCCGATTTTTAGGGCGTGGAAGAAGCTATGGTTTTCAGGAGACGATGCCGAGAAGGAACGTGCAAAGAGTCTTTTCCAGAAAAATGAAAGCGACTATGTGATCGTACAGATTCTCGAAGATGAGAATAAGCCGGATCTCGTTGGTAAGTTCATGGCAATGAAGCTTCCCCAGGCAATTCATGATAAGCTCAAGGCACGCATGGCTCCGAGTAAGGACTCCAAGAAGACCCCTTATCCTGTAATGGATTATGTTATTGGTCTCGAACTCAACATGGAGGTTGTTCCTGGTCCGGATGACCCTGCAAATCCTCAGCGTAAGCAGCGTGAGATTAACTACAATCTCTGTGATTTTGGTGATTACGCACCTATCATCAAGACTGATGGTACTCCTCTCTTCACCGAAGAGCAGCTCGAGGTGATTGACAACTATGTAACTGCTATCAAGGATAGCACTGGTGCAAAGACCGAAGCCAAGCGTAAGGCAGCTGCTAACCAGCTTGAAGCACTTCGTCCTCAGCTCCGTCCTCTTTACGAGATTGCTTACAATTATGTAAAGGAGAATGCGTTTGATCTCCGTCAGGAGTGTGGTTGGAAGGAATGGGATGAGAATACCGAGAAGAAAGTCAATCAGTGGATTGAGATTGTTCTTGCTGGTAAGAATCCTGAGAACATCTCTTACGAGGATTTCAAGCAGGGCAACCCTCTCATTGAAGCCGGTGCTGCTGTAGCAGAAGCTCCCGCTTCTCCCGAAGCACAGATAGAGACCGCTTTCGGTGCTGCTCCTGGTGAGGATCTTCCTTTCTAAAGATTCGATTTAAAGCGCTTGAAAAGAAGAGATGACCATTTTATCATCTCTTCTTTTTTCTTTTGTTATACACGAAGTATGATAGCAAAAACTAAAGATTTGAGAGAGTTTTAGTAAATATATACATGAGTGTATTTGAAGATCATATAGCCAAAGCAGACGATATAATTCTCGAAAAGTTCGAGTTGGGATATTATACCAATGTTGATCGTGGTAAGAGAGAAGACCGGACTTACCTTATCGATAAGGGAGATCGTGGCTCCACATACAAACACACTTCTTATATTATACTTGAAGAAGCTTGGGAGACTTATCTCGCCGGAAAACGAAACTACTTTGCTGGGTTCCGAATCAGCTATCAACCTAGAAGACAGACTTATATCAACAAACTCTCCAGAAAGGTAGCCAGCGGTGATGTTAGAATCCTGATTCTGAATGGAGAGACTTATTACAATGTTGGAGATTTATGTCGTTTTGAAAACGATATGGATAGAGACATAATTTTAAGACATCACGGACTATGAGTATATTTACCAATCATATAGTAGAATCTGACGAAATCCTTAGCCAGTGGTACGAAAGATCTGAGGACTCGGACGCTCCCTTGTGGAATGGTGCATGGGGTAGGAGCGATGGATGGTTATATCCAAGAATGAACAAAGCACCCCATGATATATGGGATCGCGGAGATTACTGCACTGCTATAGCTGCGTATAATGATTGGAGGCCTTGGAGAACCTATAAGATGGCAAAACAGTATCATGTAGAGGAATTTTCTAATATTCGTATAGATAAAAGACACTACCTCCGAGCTATTCAAAAGGCATATGATAATGGAGAAATAAGAGCGCATATGTACAAAGGGCTCCTCTATTTTTGTTGGCGGGATGTTCGTAGTTTTCATACCATGTATGAAATTAACTTGATTTTAAAGTATTGTGAGAAACACAAGTTCCATTGGGACGGACCACTTGAATAAGATATGAGTGTATTTGATAGAACAACCGAAGAAGGAATTAACGACGCCTTTCTTGAAGAACACGCGGACCAGATGAAAAGATACAGTTTTTTCAAGAGTGAAGACCCTGCATATAATGATGTGTGGTCTATAAGATATGATGGTGTAGAGTATGTAGATAAGAGAAATACTGACTTTTGGGATATATATCAGGGGGCTGTTACGATGATTGAAATAGATCTTCGAACATCTCACAAAAAAGGAGCAGCAAACATTAAGGTTAGAAAACACGTTGAGTTGAGGCATATCCGTGATCTTGAAAAGATCTTTTTTCAGGATATTGAAAACGGAAAATACATCACTTACAAAAAACACAAATATTACGAAAAACAAAATCATTATTGGTTGATTAGGTCCTTTGCAAAGTATATAAGTAGTATATATCCGATATATAAGTATAAACTTAATTACGATTATAAGTAGGTCATGAGTATATTTGGCAACGACAACATCCAGGCAACCAACGATGATACTATCGAGCAGCTTTACAATCTCGAATGGGATTATGTGAAGGGGAAAAGGATTCGGAAAGGACTCTTTCCTAAAAATCTTGATGGTAAGTTTAGTTATCCTCATGGTAGTGTATATTATAACCCGATGTATGTTTTCTTTTACTATGTAGGTAGAACACTCGATAGTATACGAGATATTGTCTCGAAAAAAGACAGAGGCAAGATTGAATTAAGTAAACTGGACGAGGGAAATCTTATGGTTCGATTTAATAGAATGATTACGGAGTGTGGCGTTTTGCAATATAAAGGAGACACCTATATTAAAACCGATTTGTATGATGCCAATCCATCTAGTCTTAAAAATAGAATCATTGAGACGATGTTTAATTATATATCCAAAGAAACGTGTAACTCGAAGTATTTCAAACGCACGCATAAGAAATGAGTATATTTTCTTCAATAGACGGGTATGACAAAGAAGCCGAATACCGTTTAATAAATCAAAGGTTTATACCAGCTGTGGGGCCGGACGGAAAAGGACACTGCACTATTGTTGAACTTCTTCCACGTCGCGAATATGAAAAAGAATATAATGGTCAGAGATTACTTTGTTTTGATGAATTGATGAACATTATATATACTATGTGTCCGGGATATATTGGGAAGATTACTGATGAGCAATTTAAATTTATAGTCGAACGGGAACTAGAAGAACATAATGTGGGCGTTGTTATATATCCGATGAAGTTATTTAGTGATATTGGTGAATTTATTACATACAAAGATACTCCTTTCTATATTATTCCTCATGGAATGATGAGTCATCTTGCGGAGCAATTGTTTTTATATATACTTAAAGATTCTGAAGTTATTTGGTAATTAAATATATGAGTATATTTAGTGATCATATCACCAATCAAGACGACTTCATTCTTGAGCATTACAATTGGTTTTTTTCAACCGATTATGGAGCAATTGTTTTAGTAGAGAAGTCTGGAACATTTACTGATGCGCTTAGGAGCCGCTCTGGTAGGATGTTTGTTCCAATAAGTGTTGTTTGGGATTTTTATATGAATGAAGGTGTTGCTGATATAGCAAGGATGCTTGATAATTATGATCTTCCTTCGGAATGGGATTTTTCTAAATTCGCACATGGGTTTGGACACCCGGACATAAGAAAACTGATTTTTAAGAATCAAATTTATTTTGATAAAGCGGTACTTTGGCCTTTATATAATGCATTTAATGAATATTGGATCTCTCAAGTAATAAGAAGAAGAGCCTTTCAACATAAGAAAATTTATAAATTTTAGAATATGAGTGTATTTGACAACCACCTTGATCCCAAACAGCTCCAGGCAGAGAGCGATAAGATGATCCTTAAGAACTATAAGATATCCAACAGTGGTAGTACCCTGATTCCGCGTGAGGGTTCATTTGCGTTAACTCCCAGACAGAAAAAATTATTTTGGGGAGCAAAGAAGACCACCAAGATTCCTACGGGGACCTTCAAAGAAGAACATAGTATCTTTCGTTCAATGTATGGAGATGTACCCGGAATGGATACATATCATCTTTACCCGGTCTTTGAAGAGACTATCAGGGGTCTGGAACTTCCTTGCTTGGTTTACAACCAGAAACGTTACTATCAGGTGAACCGAGACGTTAAAAAGAAGATTTCGACTATTTTATACAAACGTTTCGGTAAATATGCGCATGGGTGTTAGTATTATTATAAATAAACCTATAATAGTATGAAAAGTAGAGAGTTAGAATTAGAACAGGCACGTAAGCTCCTCGCACAGAACCTCAGTGAAGAGGCTCGGTTAGTCCTCCTTACACAGTTCCCTGAATTAAAAAACGATAAGTCAACCAAGTAAATGATGTTTCTGATTTGTTTTGGATTAATATGTATGGTGGCTGCGGCAGGAACATACATAGCCGCGTTGGTGGATAAAAAGAAAGAAGGACGTTAGTCCTTCTTTTTTAATGTCATATAAAGTATTTTAACTCCTTCTTTTATATTGTCGTATCTCGTATGGAACTTGAATACTATCATTCTTGGTAGCCCGTTCATAAATGATCGATTAAGAGATATTACTTCCACCTCATTGATTGTGAATTCATCAGCCAATTCATCTTCGTAAGATATATCTTTCAAATATTCTACAAGTTTTGTCTCTGCTTCTTTTCCAGAACCACAACTCAGCGCCACCCAAGTCAAATACCAACAAATCGTTTCCCAATTGTATTTAGCATTAATATAATTAGTTGGGGGTTTTTTATATTCATCACGATATGGTTCTAAAAACTTCTTCCACTTGGGTTTGTTTATGAGGGATTTTGCTTTCTTCATATCGTAGTTTGCTCTCAACATTTTAGATATTATATCGTCATCCCATGCCTCTGGTGTATCCCATTTTTCGAGTTCGAGTAAGTCTCCGAGATGGATGTCTTTTTTAATATTGTCGTCAAATAAACTCTCCACTAATGTCTTCATTTTTTAACGTAGTGTAATTTTATGTTCAAGAAATCTATATCCACTTCATGGGCATCTAACACATCGACATCTCTCTTCCAGTCTGGTGTGTGTGCATATACATCAGCACCCATACTCAAATATCCAGCTCCTACATTAGATGAATAGTATTGTTTGAGTGGTTTTAAAGTTGTTTGAGAAAAATCATATAAAGACATTTTTATAGACTCAGCAGTAAATGGGATTTTCTCAACTATAACAGCTAGAGCAGCTGCTATTGACTCCATATCTTTATTGACCTTCAAGCCAGAGTGTTTTGATATTAAACTCACCTTGTACATATCCTCAGGTTTACTTTTCATTTTCACCATTCTGCCTCTAGTTTGTCCATGTCCTGGCCTAGATAATGAGTCTTTTGTTTCTATATTAACCAACTTAAATGTTCCACCAAAAGTTAAGTCGTTTGTAACATTATTGTCAATATCGAAAAGAGATTCCGCCAGAGACTTCATTTTCTTCTTTTTCTTTTTCTTCTCCACTTCAGACTTCGCTGTTCCACCGATGGGTTCGGAAAGAGTGTCTGGAGCGATCTCTCCTGGATTACCCATACCCATGGTATTTGTGGGAGTCGCGGTGATTCCAGCATCACATTCTATATATGTTTTTAAGTGTTTCATTTTTTTCTAAATACAAATTCTATACTATCTGGAATACTTGATCTTCCTCGATTTGTGTTTTTACCAATTTTAACTTGAATGTATCCTTCTTGTTTATGATACTTATAATTAGTATCCACATAAATCCGATGTGGTTGCATCGCAACAATATATGGGTCTATAAATTCGTGTAAATATTGTCTCAGTGCATTAGAAAACGGGTCATCTGGTCCTTGAATAAACACATACAAAAACCCATTTCCTCGTGGTTCGCCTTGTGCTTTATACATTGGAAATTTTTCTATTTCTCCAATAATTACATTACTCACGGCTTCCATCTCTGGTGGTGGGGTTTTATAATTCTTATCCGAACCATAATAATACCAATATTTCTTAAGGTCCTTTTCGTCAGCCAATTTCGAATTCTGTGAGATAATTCTTTTTGTATATAGTTTATTAAAACAATAAGGACTTTGTAAATGAACAAACTCCAACTCATACAGATCTCCCAATCTTATATCTTTTGATACAAGATTATCATCAAACAGGCTTTCTCTGAGAGTCTTCATTGATTATATAATAGTTTTTTAACGGTAGGATCGAGACCTTTTGGACAGCCATAGAATGATAGGATTTGTTCTCCATTTCTATAATACCCAACAGCCCAAGTATCTATCTGATTCAGTTTATCGAACCAATACCCTGTATTTTTGAAGAGTTTTTTGAGGAAGTCTGGAATCTTACCTTTACATATCTTAAACCTACATCCACAATCATCTTCTATTGCTTTATTGAAGAACTCTCTTAACCATTCGTTTGCCTTGTCGATTTCCTCATCAGTCATCTCATCACCAGCTTCTTCGAAGTCTCCATCTTCAACATCAAACCAAGTACAACCATTCTTTTTGAATTGATCACGCAAAGCATTAATAATATAGTCCAGGACTCTATCATTTTCTTTATAAGTAGTTATGTACCAATCGGGTATGTAATTATTCGGAGTCATCATAATAGCCATGATAATCTTAAATATATCCGCACGAGTCTCGGGTCTCTTACAAAGATTCTTAAACTCAGTAAAATCAATTGGGTCTTTCTCGATTATATCTTTATCAAACAAGCTTTCTCGTAAGGTTTTCATGCTGCTACAATTCATTTATAAACATATTTGGATGATTCTCACCAATCCTAATAAACTTACCTTCATCGGTATACACATCCCATATAATCTCATCATGATACAGGCTCCACCCTTTGACTGTTCCGACTACGTCTATGTTTAGGAGACAATCGCACCTGAAGTGTAATCGTTTCCCTACAAGAGCATCAGCCATATATGATTTGATCGGTATCATTAATCGAGATTAAATAATTTAAGTATATTTTTTGGGGTTCTTTTTGGAAACGCTAGTACTATTATAGTATCTTCATTAGTGAGGAAAAATCCTCCGTCAACAAGCCCGGGTTTTGTAAATTTCTCTTCAAGTTGTTGAAGAAGAGCAGTCACACTGCTGTTTTTCGGAAGAGGACCACGAAAACCAGATTTCGATATTCCATCTTTTGTCTCCGAGCGACTATGAATAATTATGGAGTTCGCGTCATTCATCATATCATAAAACTCAGCCTCATCAGCAAACTTGTCTTTTACCTCATCGGAATAATAAAATTGATCTAAATTAATCATATACCAAGTATACACCTTACCCATAGAATTAGTTATTATTTCCAACAATTCATCAACAAGTGGTTTGTATACTCGCCAATCTTCTTTCATGAAATCATTTAACCAATCTTCTTCCCCACACTCCCAGTAATAATAAATATACCAAAGAGTATTCGGTTGATTAATCCATTTCTTAAACTCGGGATTCTCAAGTATATCTTTCTCTACTAAATTATTATCAAATAGACTTTCCGATAATGTCTTCATCGTTTTTCAAATGTTAATTTTATGCTTGATGGAGAACTATTATTGATATTCTCATATACTGTGAGTTCAATCAATTTTCCCGCACTAAGTTTTCTACCTACTATATAAATGTTTTTTGCATAATATCCACCGTTTGAATAGTACTTCTCGATAGTAGAAGCGATATGCTTGTTTCCATTGTATGGTTCTTCGAATATCTTATTGATATCTTGCATAGGTATATTAAGAATCATATCAACAAACTCAGCAATGCATGTGTGATATCCATAAAGGTCTATGAAATCATGATCTCTGTTTGTCTTAAAAGTAAAATTCTCTTTCTTCAATTTTTTCTCATCAAACATATTGAGGACTTTATGTATACTGTTAATTACCATATTATGGTGTCTAACAGGAGACAACTCATAAAGTTCTCCAAGTTTTACCTCAGAGCCCTTTACTATGTCTTTGTCAAATAGACTTTCTTGTAGACTTTCCATTAGAGTTTTCATCGTTTCTCAAATGTTAATTTTATACTACTCGGACTAGGAACGAGAATATCCTTATACACTGTTATTTCAATAAGTCTATCTTTATCTAATTTTCGGCCAACAATATAGATGTGCTTTGCTTTCGCACCATGATATGAATAATACTTCTCAAGACACTTTGCAAGATGCTCGCTTCCAGTAGATGGTTTTTCAAAGAGTTTATTAATGTCTGACATCGGGAGATTGAAGAACATATTTATAAAAGGAACAAGTCTCCTTGGTTCAATATCCGACCAGTATTCAATAAAACTACAATCTTCGCGAACGTGAAGAGGCCACTTTGCGCGAGCCCAAGCCTTCTCATCAAACATCCCCAACACCTCACGGATGTTGTTGGTAACACCACAGTAGTGAATGACAGGAGATATCTCATAGAGTTCCCCAAGTCTGACATCAGAGTTCTGGATTATGTCTTTGTCAAATAGACTTTCCTGTAAGCTTTTCATCAGTCGTTAAAGTGTTTATTTGAATACGTAAACTCTATATCATATACATCATCAAGTTCGTCAATGATACATTTTCTGATATAGATGTTATTCTGTCTCGAGTACTCCTGGACGATCTCTCCAATCTGTGAGAACTCATTACTCAAACCCCAACCATTCTTTCCAAAAGAAACCTTCAAGATACCCTTCTCCTTATCATCATCTACTGTGATACGAGCGGGGAGGGTATTAGCGTCTCGTTCAAGTATATATTGTTTAATATCCTTCATGGATAAATAATCACAGTAATATAAGTATATTTATACATGAATCATTACATTGTTGCATTTGATGTTGAGACCACGGGTCTCTCGCAAACGGAAGATTACGTTATTCAGTTATCCGCTATTAAATTTAAGAAAGACACTTACGAACATGTCAAGACCTTTGACCATTACATTCGTCCGCTCAGGGCTTATGAGATTAAACAAGGTGCGTTTGAAGCACATGGCCTTACTAAAGAGTTTATCGAAGAGAACGGTGTTCTCCTGTCCACAGTAGCAGATGAGTTTATTGAAATGTTTGATGATGCTGATGTGCTCACCTTTAATGGTAACCGCTTCGATGTCAATATGATATACAAAGACCTACTGCTGATTGGAAAGAACTTCCCGATGGATGATAAGGTCTTTTATGATAGTTACGGAATCGAGGTAAGACTCAACCCTAGGAAACTATCCAACGTCTACTTCAACTACACTGGAGAGTGTCTCGAGGACGCACATAACAGTCTCGCGGATGTGGGAGCAACAATAGAAGTATTCAAATGTCAGCAAGATGTCATTAAAGAAGACGACACGTCCGGAATCCCGATTGAAGAGTGGCCAGAGAATAATCTCTATTCTCCCGAAGGATCAATCAGGAATGCAGCTAATGCAGGTGAACCCGAAAGGATAGTATTTAATATTGGTAAGTATAGGGACCAGGAGTTTATGGCAGTATGTAAGTCCGACCCTGGATACATTCAGTGGTTTAAGGATAAAGTTGCTAGCCCTTATACTTGGAGGAAGTTAGCCGCTTATTATAGGGAGCATAGGAATGGATGAGAAGGAAATCAGACAATATTTGAAAGATCATCTTAAATTAGAACATACCTTAGTAGGAGGTATGTGGGCTCCATATCGAGAAGCTTATGTGTTAATGTTGGATGATGAAATTATTTCCATTGCTGAAGGAGGAATGGGAAGATAATTATGACTAAAGAAGAAAAACTCAAAATAGCCAAATGGGACTTGAAGGTAGCCAAGCAGACAGCTGGGCGAAAGAAAATGGACCCAAGGAAGAAAAGAGCTTGGAAAGTTAAACTCAAAGCAGCAGAAAGAGATGTCAAAAAGTACTCAAAATAGTTTTTATTACGAAATAGGAGTAGTATCTCCAGAAGGAAAACTCGTTAAAGAATATGTAACAGACCTTCCGATAATAAAGAAAGGAGAGTCTGTGTATAATGAGTTTGTTGATTTTGTAAAAAAGATACACGGTCAGGATACAATTATTCTTTGGAATCGAGTGGAAGGAGAGATTCCTGATGATGGTCGTTCCAGAATAGCTTTGGATATACCACCGAAGTCTGAATTTAAATATAATAGGTAAATTCTATATATTATAGTCTATATAAGTTTAACGTATTAAAACACACGAAAATTGAAACATTCAAATTCAAATCGTTCCGTTCCTGGAGATCAGTTCCAGTGGCCGGAGTTCGCTGACGACAAAAAGCGAATTAAATCTTATTCAGATCGATTCAGAAACAACACAGTAACAGAAGCTTTCCAGACAATTTACGGAATAGACCTTACCGGAGTCAATGGTAAAGCAAATGAACTCCCTCGAGAATACAAAGTTGGTGATATCATCAAAACCAGACTTGCAAACGTCACGAAGGACTCCGTCAAGTTCGAAGATGTCAACTACAAGGGTACGGTGATGTGTGCATCTAACCTATATAAGTATAGGAAACTCCGTGGTGGTTCACAGGAGGCTATAGATGCTGTGGTTGTTGATGTCAAGAAAGACCGAATCACTCTCGACCCCATCAAACCAATGACCGATGCTTGGATTCAGGATACTGTCTCTAATCCCACCAGTCAGAATGTACTTGGAGATCCCAGGACTATTAAAGTTAGGAATCTTCAGCTTACTGCAGGTGGATTTATTGGTAAAGCAGTTATTCCTTCTACATCAGGATTCATTGGCGAAGAGTATGTAGTAGATGCGTTCATTCCTGGTAGCCAGATCGTTCTTAACATCACCGATGACTTCGAACAGTTTATTGGTAAGGACGTAGATGCGTTCGTTCTTAATTACATTCCGAAAGGTGATGGAATGTCACTTATATGTTCTGTAAAGTCCTATTTGACGTTCCTGGGTAACGAAAGGATGATCGAGATGTTCAAACGCTGGTGCGAGGACTCACCTCAGTGGGACAAGTACTCCAAGGTAGTGCACGGTGGTGTTGTGACGGGAGTCATTAACTCAAGTAAGAAATGTGGGGTCTTTGTTGAGGTCACCGATCTGAACATCACTGGTATGGTGAAGGTAGCTCCTGACGAGCTTGTCAATTACAAACCCGGAGATAACGTTGCTGTCCGTCTTTCTTCATTTGACGAAGAGACTTTCTATAACAAGGAAGTTGGACAGGTGCAGCACGTTGATCCGTACATCATCGAGGATGGGGTCCTTGTGAAGTGCAACCTCAAGCCCATCCTGGTCTTTGTCTAATATGCGAGTTAGACTTTGTTGCATAAATAAGAAAAGGGACTCTATCTCCGGAGTCCCTTTTTCATTTTCTCTAAATACCAAACATTATCTTTTCTACCTTTTAACCACGGGTCACCACCATTGTTTGCTTGTCCAAATTTGATATTATATATCTCTTGTCGATCTCTCGTGACCATTTGAAAACATTTATCTATTCGCGACTTGATATAGTCGATGATATCTCCGAGAGTTTCCGACGTTATCTTGTTTGTTTTGAGTTTTGAGTAATGTTCCCAATCATTTCCACTCCACAATAGTCTACTTGTCGAAAAACACATACCTCCCACAATATCGACCCAATGAACGTCAGCTCGGAGGAGATATACACTGGTGTCGTCATCTTTAAGATCGTCTGTTCCTATTACAAAAGATATTCCTGTAAGTACTTCTTCTGCAGTACCGAATCTTCCAGACGCATATGATTTAATTTTGTAATTCGGTCGTAAAACTGTAAATGAAAAATAATCACTATGAGAATTTGGCATAATGATATCTTTGCTCGGAACATAACCAGTATTTAATTTCTCATATGGACAATCTTCAAAGTTATACTTTTTAAGAGCAGCAAATACTTCTTCGTATACATAGTCTATATTTATGGGTACGCCTTGTTGAACAAGATCACTATCAAATAAGCTTTCTACTAACGGTTTCATTATTTTACAATTGTATTAAATACTCTTGATAACTCCTGTGCTGCAAGATTATCATGTTTTCTACTGGTTTGACCTTTGGTTGTTTGTTTAGCATAAAGATGACGGAATACCTCATTAAACACATCATTCTCTACGTACATCTTAAACTTTAAAAAGCATTCTCCTAAGAATTTCACTATACCTAATGTGTTTGTGTTAAATATAATATCTTTGAGACGAGTATGATGGGAAATTGAAGTATCTAAAATCTCTGTACCAGATTCATAACCAAATCCTTCATATACTTCAACACCAATTTCTTTCAATATAATTTGATCGTTTCTCCAGGGACTGATTCTTATAAGAATCCTAATAGAAAAATTTGATGTTTCTATTTTCGTTTTCTCTTCGGGTTTAATGTATCTGGGCCAATCAAGATTGTATTGTAAGTATATGTTTGTAGACACATTTTGAGAATCCTCATCCATAGGACACATAGCAAGTGCCCACTTACCATTTTTCCATATCATGCTCTGCTTTAATTGAGGAAAAAATTGAGATGACTCAGCAATATCAAGACATTTCATTTTAAGACACCTTTCAAGAGTATCCACAACAACCTTTTCTGCATCTTGCACGGTAGTTACATTGGGATTGTTAGTAACATTATCACCAAATATGCTTTCTACTAGGGTTTTCATTATCGGTTATATCTCATTTCCATTCTCATCAACAAAGACGAAATCTATATTGTTAAACTTAAATGTTATATTAAATGTACCAGTATCTCGCTCAATTTTAGAATAATCAAATTCCAATCCTTCAATACCATCCAACACACAATCAAAGAATTTTATTCGAGATGTTATTCGACCAGTTTCATCTAAAAGTTCTATATATAATACATCTTCATCCGGATAATCAATTGGTTTGCAATATTTATAAAAAATTGTTTCATATAACATAAAGTAATTATAGAACCCTTGATTGAAGCGAAATGTGACTGTTATTTCCTTATTAATCTTATCAAGAGGGTTTGCTGTTGACTTATATGAATTAGATCTTGCTGGTTCCACATTTAATTTGCCAAGACCTTTAATACTATTAGACGAATGTTGAGTTTGTTCTATGATAAGATCAGAAATGCCGGGAATGTTTACTCCTTTAATACTCTCATTAAGATAGTCTATGGGAGTGGCAAGCACACCAGCATTTTGATTGAGTATCTTTTGATACTTATCACTCACTTCCTTTGGGAGAAAAGTCTTCGGTAAAGCAAATTTAAATAAGTCATATCTTGGAGATAACGATAGAGATAACATACAAATTTAATATATTTTTATCAATAATCAAACATAATATGGACAAGATTCAAGAACTAAAGAAAAAGCATTATAACGTAAAAGAGACTATCAAAAATCATCTCCGAAGAAAAACCGATTGTAAAAAACAAGTAGAATATTATCTCGATATTTGTCAACAATTGAGAGAATTCGGAATTGAAGTAAACGATACTTCTTCTTATATTAAAACTGCTCTTGAACAATATGAAAAGATAAATAGTCGTAAACCAATTAATGAACCTATTAAAAATGAATCCGAATCTGTACCTGAAGAATCAATATATAAGATTACACTCGCTTGGACGGAGAGACCCGGTCGTGAACCAGGACAAACAATCAAGATCATAGAAGATTACTTAACAGAGAACGGCGCTAGAAAGATTGAAGACACACCCGCTGAGTTTGACGGATATACGGAAGTAATGCGCTCGTACGAGTGGATTGGGGGTGATAAAGAATTTACTATCTTGAGAAAATCTGCTAATTATATATTAGACGTCTTTGCTGTCAGTCAGTACGAGAAGTTTAATATAAGTATATTTGGAAATAAGAAAAAGTAACATATGAATAATTTCACACAATACATAACCGAAGCCGTAGGTAATGTTGCTGATCTTAAAAAAGCAATTAAGAAAAATGGATTCACTGTTCCAGCATCATTTAAACAGGAACCTTTTACTCCTTATAAACTCACTTATAAAGCCAAAGGTGGATACCGTGCCGAACAGATGATTGGTGACGTAATAAGCAAACTTCAAGATGCTGGGTGGATGGAGTATGATGACTGCGAGAAGATAACTCCTGACGGTTCCGATGTAAGTTATAAGAGTTCAATAGTGTCTCCTGATAAAACGGTTATGTTTGTATCAAATACGAGTTACGGTGGATATAGCCGGGATAACTTTTATCTTGCTGAGTTTGTGCTTGTGAGTGATCTGGAAGATGAGCTCGGTCGCGCAGCTAATTTCAAAACCATGAAACCCGAATTAACAAATCTTGGATTCCGATATGTTGATCCAAATTATTATTTTGTTGATCAGTTTACGTTTGTAAGCACGGGTGCAGAAAATAAAAATGTATTGAATAAACTTGAGTCCTGGAAATCTGAAGGAGAAAATATGTGGTCTAAAGGAAACCTCACTGCAAAATACGAACAGGGAAGTGAGTTCTGGGGTAAGTTGACCATCAAGATAGATGCTAATCCTTATAAACTTGATTTCTAATCTAAAGAAAAAATATATTGAATTTGAGGAGAAAATTTTTGGATTTTCTCCTTTTTTTTTCACTAAATTTATGCCGTTGATTTGGTAAATATATACATAACAGATAAAGGATAGAGTTATGAATACAGAGATCACATTCCCCCACACCTACGAAAGCGGCATTACAGTTCTCAATCGCACTAGCAGAGGTGCATATATGATCACCGACGGTCTGATGGTTGCGTTCGTTATTGAGAACTACATTCGCCCGGATGGTACCCTGACGGCTTGCGGTCAGAAGGCTTTGCTGAATTCCACCTTTACTTACGAACAGTACCTGGAACAGGGACGCCAGTGGAAGGAGAGAGTAGAGCGCGAGAAGAGGGAGAGGGAAGAAGCTTGGAAGAAGGCCAAGGAAGAGGGGGCCAAGAAGGTCACATACGTCCTTGAGAAAGGGGTTCTCCTTAGCGGTAGCTCTAAATCCTACAAGTACGCCTGTGGGAAGGGCTTTGATCTCTACCATCACATTTGCACCAACTGGAACCGCATTCCCAAGAGCCAGTGCACCGTGGAGCGTAAGAATAACAAGGTCTATGTTACCTTACCGAAGTGGTTGGCTGAGAAACACACTTACATATTCAAAACCATTGAAGCTTAAAACACAACAGATATGACAGTACAAGAAAAAATCGCAGACATCATCGACGTCCTGATTGAATGGAAAATGATTGATCCTATTCAGGCTCTGTATGATAAAGAATATTTGGCCTATGCAGTAAAGCTCTATATCGAATCTGCAAAGAAGGCTGAAGAAATAATGAGATTGTCCAACATGCCTCTATAATGAGTATATTCAGTGACTTCAAAGACAAAATGTACAACGCTTTCAGTGTTGACTTTTGTTATTTCAAAAACTGCAAAGCCTCCGAAGGAGATGCAATCGGATATACTACACGAGCACGAATGCTTGGGCCTCGAGATCGTGGCATATTGGATTATGTGGTAACCGAGAACAAAATTGATTGCTATGTAGGAGATAAACGTAGATGGGTTAGTTATATCGAGATATTTGATATAAATATTAGAAAACTTGAAGATATTATAAGGTTCGCCGGTCTCGATGGTGAGTTCGACATAGCACTGCCGCTGACTGAACCGGATGAGGTAATAACCGACACAGAAAACCACGGCTACGGACCTTATTGGTCAACTAGCCCTTTTATATCCCTAGCAAAATATTCAACATATTGGAATATTGTTGCAAGTCACATGGAACAGAATATTAAAAGACATATATGGTCTGAGTGTTCTGCAGATGTCCATTGTACTTCTATTGATAATGGGTATTTATCGGATGTGAATCGATTTAAGGTTGAAATCACAATAAACTCCATAAATAATGAGGAGTGTTTTTGGTGCGATATGGATAAAACAAAATTATGGGCATCATCCAGACCAACCATAATATTCTTTTTAAGACTTCATAGAAAACATTCAAACACAGATAACGATGTCTTTATTTGATGAGGATTTAGCCCAGGGTGGGTTGCTACAGAAAGTAGTAAAGATAGTTAATGTTACGTATCCCAACGGAGATAGTATTTGGCAACCGACAACCGCAAAGGAGTCGGGCACAACACATTGGGAACACTGTCCTCAAAGTGAACGGTTTATGTTTGGTACGCAAGTGGTTCCGGATTTTCCTGAGATAGATCGTTTGAGTGAATGGCCGATGTATGATGTCGGATTTGTCTGTAATCAGGGAGAGATACAGTATTTTACTTTATTCAAAGAAGGACTTCTTCAGAAAACCGAATATAGAGATATAAGGCTTTTAGTCGCGGCCGGACTACAAGGACATATGGATAATATCTTTATACCACTTCAGGACCGTAACGCTCCGTGGATGTACGTTGATGGCAAATATCCAATGAAATACTACCAGTATCAAACCGATGAACGACATGTGTCGGAAAGGAAGTGGTGGAATATGGTAATGACTTCGTTGGGAGAAGGAGTTGAGAATTGGCTGGATCCCGATTTAGATGCTCGGGTATTTGTGCGTAATCTTGAATCGTTTACATATTCGGGTACTAATGATATATTTAACTCATACATCATTACTATAAAAATTAACGGACATAAAAAACTCGGGGATATATTTTGGCCGTACTCAGATTTCGAAGAAAACAGACTCGGTCGGTTGTATGGTGATCAACACCTAGCGCAATGTGTGTGGACAAAGGTTGGATGCCCGGTTAGTATTTCATTGAGAGTCGAATTAGAATACATTGGTGATACTAAAGAAAAAGAGCAGTTTTGTTAATATAAGATTCATAAAATAGAATAAGTATGTGTAAGATTTACAGTAACATTACAGAGAAGGAAAAGACGGACCTCGTCAAGCAGTATGAACCCCTGATGAATAAGCTCACCAAGCAGTTTGTCAGCCAGGTCAAGATAGACTGGGATTCCGTGAAGAGTATGGCGTATGAAGGGTTTGTTCTCGCGATGATGAATTATGATGACGAGAGGAGCAAGTTGAGCTTCAAGCAGTTCGCTGGATGGAGTATTCGAAACAATATCCTGAGTTCCCTGGATAAGGAACTGAGGACTGTGAGCATGAGCGCATATGCACAGAAAAAAGCACAGGAGGCCGGAGAAGCAACATTTAACTCTGTGTCACTTTCGGTTATCAGTGGTGAAGCAAGCGTGACTGGCGGAGATGATGATGGGAAGGGATGCAGAGAGTATAAGTATGGCGTGTATGAAAAGGATAAGTTCAGTGATGGAGACGTGTACGAATATCTCTATACAAGGCTCGAAGACAAGTTCTCCGAGAGGGATTGTGAGATGTTCTATAGAATCTTCGGTCTAAAGGGATTCGCAGATGAGAAGGGTAAGGATGTGGCGAAGGCTTTTGGAGTAAGCGAAGGTCTGGTGAGTCAGAAGATAAAGAAGATGATTCTTTTCATCCGTGGTGATGAAGAACTAGTTGAAATGTTAGGAAACTTAATTGCATAAAGATATGTCAACAAACGAAGAAGCAAAATTGTGGATTATTAACGGTGGTGCTTGTTTTTACCGCTACGGGCTTGCCTGGAAAGGGGCACAGAAATATCCTATCACAAAAGAACGGGCGCTTGAGCTCCTACCCGATTACAGTTTCGGGATGGGATACTACGAACTTAAATTTACAGGAACAGAACTTATATTTAATGAGTACTCCGAAGGAGATATGTTTTAATTATGACACGTATAAGGATAAAGATAGCAAATGAAAGGGATTTTATCAAGGCCTCGAGACGTGGTTCTCGAGAGGCCGAGATAGAACTCTATGGTCATCCTATCAATTTCCGCAAGGTGTTCAAAAATAGAAAAAAGTATACTCGTAAGATTAAACATAAGGATATGAGTTAAATATATTTATATGTAATGTCAATATTCAATCAAAATACACCACAGGAAAACAGTGAAGAGCTTCTTTATCAAGCGATTAAAGATGAGCTCAAGTTAGTCCTGGAGAAGTGGGACGATAAGATGGGTAAGGTTAACACTGGAGGAATATACTTCATGGATCCACAACGAACCAAACTCATTAAAGACACGAGTAAGATTGTGATGCAGTTTATATGGAGGAAGTTGGGATTGAAGATACCCGATTACGCCAGGAGAGTATTGGATAATGACTTTAATATAATGGAATTCAAAAAAGAAGACAAATGATACTATTCGGATTTCTTTACTACTTTTTTATTGCGGCTGTTATTACAGCACTGTTTACTCTTATAGGAGATATCATCTTAATGAGACTCACCACAGGTATCTCTTGGAGAGAGAGTGTCAGGTGTGGGTGGTTGTACTTTATAGATCGTTTCAAAAAGTAATGGCTAGACCCACACCATATTGGTCGTCTTACCTTCCTTCTTGGAGAAAGAAGGATTGGGAAGGACCCGCAGAAATCAAAATTAACAAATCATCACAGTCAGACTCTCGTACAATATCTAATCTACCATGTGAAAGGTGTACGTGGAGTTGTGATATGTGTCCTTATAAGTAATATGAGTAAGATAATTGTTTTACAGGGAGTTCCCGGGAGTGGGAAAAGTACTTGGGCAAAGGAGTTTGCTCAGGCTCATAAAGATTATGTTATAGTCTGTCGTGATAGTATCCGCGAAGGGACTGGTGTGTACTGGGTTCCGGAGAGGGAGAACTATATATCCGATGTTGAAAAGAACCAGATAGAAATGGCTCTTGACAACTATCTCAATGTTATTATAGATGCTACTAATCTTAATCCCAAGACCATTCTTAAATGGAATGATCTTGCTGAGAAACATAACGCAGAAATAGAATATAAACTCTTTGAAATCTCTTACGAAGAGGCGCTCGAGAGAGATAGGAAGAGAGGAGAGAATGGTGGGAGGAGTGTTGGTGAGGAAACTATTAAGAGATTCTTCAAAAATTACTTCCCGAACAAGCTCGGACATAAGGATACTCGCCATATCAAATTACCAGACCCCACGAAAGAAGATGTGATTGTGTGTGATCTGGATGGAACCGTGGCTATTCATAATGGTAGGAACGCATATGACTTGTCACGAGTGAAAGAAGATACTTTTGATCCCCGAATGAAGAAACTGCTGCGGTATCTCGCATATCATATGAAGATTATATTTGTATCTGGTCGTGAGGGAACAGCACAGTGTATGAAGGATACTAAAGAATGGATAACCAAAAATCTTGCAGATGACTTTGGTTATCTCACATTAGAATTCGAAAAAGATTTTCCTAGAAAGATTCCTCAGTGGGAAGTCATATTCAGGAAAGAAGGAGACCATCGAAACGACGCTATAGTAAAAGAAGAGATTTACAAAGAACAGATCGAACCATACTATAATATTGTAACTGTCTTTGATGATAGAGACCGTGTTGTTAAGATGTGGAGGGATAATGGAGTACTTTGTAGTCAGGTTTATTACGGAGATTTTTAATATGTGGTGGATTTGGGTTCTTGGAATAATTGGGTTATTGACCTTAACCGATTGGTTGACCTTTAAGTGGATTGAAGGCAACAAACACCGTAGCGGAGAAATCCGTGTAACCAAAAACTTTACCATATATAAAGGATATTATAATCTTGGATTCGAGTTCGAACCGGAATATGACAACGAAGAATACATGCAGTTGGTAGCTCATAGTATGTGGCATAGTTTCTTCGTTCATTTTCCATGGTGGAAGGTTCCAACCGACGCTAATAAACGATGGGAAAACAAAACATATCGGTTTGGTGGGTATCTCTACAACCCCGATCCAAAGAGTCTATTCAACCAGGTAGTGTTATTTTGGAAGAATTGGAGCAAGACTATTTATATGCCTTGGGATCTGGATTGTCATCACGTTATCATAGAAGGGAAAGACGGAAAGAAATACATTGAGTTTTGCGACGAATGGAAGAAGCGCCGGGTTAGAGCCAAGAAATACGGATGTAGACCGCTCTCAACCAATTCATTATCAGACATATACAGTTTGCCGTCCTTCTATTGGGAAGCACCATATGAGTACATCTGCGAAGACGGAACCCTACAGAGATGTATCGGTATGTATTACGTAGCGGAACGAGAGTGGAGACCGAAAGCCACTTACTATCTACCCATATTTAGGCACAGGCGTAGATGTCTCGAGATCGAACTCACAAGTGAGATTGGTGAAGCAGCGGGTTCATGGAAGGGCGGATGTACTGCGTTTGGACGCGAAATGCTTCCCGGAGAAGACCCTCATACCGCATATCAAAGAATTATGAAAGAAGCTAAATTTTAGGTTGTTGTTTGTTAATTTAATTCATGAGGAAATTATTTATAATACTTGCTGTGGTGCTCGGTCTTTCCGGGTGTTCATCCGCCCCCGTTAAATCAGCGCATTCCATTGACGATACGATGGATGTGACTGCAATGCATTTCACTAGCGAAGAACATCAGTATATCCTCTTCGCTGTTGGTTATAAGTGGGCTGGTGTTGTTCACGATCCCGATTGCTGGTGTATGATAGATCCTGACTAGTATGGGCGTATTTGATACATATAATAGTGTTCGGGGAGGTAATCAGAAGATCTCGGAACGATTCCTCAGGAAGATGGGGTTCAAGAAATCTAAACAGTGGGGTGCCCCGTCTAAATGGGGGGAAGACTCAGAATTCTGGGAGAAGATAATCACAGTGGAAAGAGGATCTGCTTCTTTGATTTACTTTCCTCCAACATTCTGTGCTTGGGTAACACAATTTAATATGAATGGTCAAACTTCTGCAAATAAAATGATTGGGGAGATCAATAATACATTAACAGAAGCATACGATTTTACCGGAGATGCTCTTTGTAAGATGGATATCTATTATGGTATCGATAAAATAACGGAAAATCTTAAAACATATCTTAAAAATCATTAATTATGGAAATTTTTCTTTTACTTTTTTTGTTTTTTATTGGTGGATTATTCGGTTGGCTTTGTGCGGATGTAGTATGGGCTATCAAAGAAAAGGATAGTCGAAAAAGTTGGCTCGGATGGGTGGTTGCGATAGTCGGTTTGATGTATATGGTAGTCGGAGGTATCTACACGCGATATGTTTGTGATCATTACGAATACAACTACGACAAGTACGAGATTGTTCGTGATACGACCATTACCAATCACAATGGTCAGATTGATACAACCGCAACCTTTAAAGTAGTAAGGAAGTAATGAAAATTTACATCGCGGGTCCGTTCTTTAACGAAAATGAACGTATGTCTCTTACAGACATGATCAACAAAGTTCGTTTTGGTTTTCCCGATTCAGAACTATTTATTCCAATGGAACACGAAATTCCCGGCGGGATGGAAATGTCAAATCCAGTATGGGCAAAGAAGGTATTTGATATGGATGTGCAGGCTATAAAAGACTCAGATATGGTCATAGCTATGTACACCGGACATTATAGTGATACTGGTACAGTATGGGAGATGGGATTTGCAAAGGCTCTTGGAAAACCGGTCATAGGCTATATTCCTTCCTGGGCTCAGACAGAAGATGTATCTCTTATGGTGATGAATTGCTTTGATGGTTATATGGATGTCAATGGCAATATTACCACATTCTCGGAGGAAATTTTAAAACATTATAATCAGAAATAATTATTGTAAGTATGGCAAAAACAAGTATGAAAGCAATCGGAATTGGTGCGGCCGTTGCAGTTATTGTCGCGGCGCTCGCTCTCGCGTTCGGTATCTCTATTGTCTTCGCAATCCCTGTGTGGTTGCTCTGGAACTGGCTGATGCCGATGATTTTCGGACTCACTAAACTCACACTTTGGCAGGCCTGGGGAGTAACCTTCTTATCGGCTCTATTATTCAAATCCGGTTCGGGAACAGTCTCGTCTGGGAAGTAAGATGAAGTAGGAGTTTGAGAATTAGTGTAAACGGAATGCGAAATGAGAGGTGGAGTGTTTTCTCCACCTCTTTAATTGTAACAACTAGGTCTTTTATTGACTGAATGTTGTCTATGATAAGGACCTGCCGAGTCTCCAGATACACCCAAGTCCGAACTTTTTCCTTCCATTTTATTTGATAAATAATTTACAGAACCAACCCAAGCATGGATACGCTATCTTCTCCCACCAAGCCAGTGGATACTGCATATCAACATCTTTGGTATGACTCCTCAGAATACCAAGGAAGTCGATATCGTATAAGAAGTTATGACATGCCCATTCGTCGGTGAGACTCTTGTTGGTTCTATAGAATAATACTAAATTGCCCTCGTATCCTTCACGGAGTTCATTGAGAAATGGGTCAAATTCTTTTTTAGATACCTCATAAGAGTTATATACAGTTATGCAGGTAGGCATTACTTGGTAATCCATAAATTAACAGATTTAATTAAATATATAATAGTATGAGTAAGATAGTTGTTATAGGAGACGTACACGGTCGAGATAGTTGGCAGACTATAGTCGATCGCGAACAGAATGCAGATCTTTTTGTATTTCTTGGGGATTATGTGAGCACTCATCAAAGAGATATTACTGTTGATCAACAACTCAACAATCTCCTAGATATACTTTTATATAAAGAAGAGAACCCAGACAAAGTTATACTCTTGAGAGGTAACCACGATATGCAACACCTGGGATATAGTTGGGCTGAATGTAGTGGATTCTTTAGAGGAGTAGAGAAGGAGATGTCCAAACCGGAGATCCGAGATAGGTATCTCCGTGATACTCAATGGGTTTACGTCTTTGATGATATAGTATTTTCTCACGCCGGTATCACAGGTAGATGGTTTCACGATAGTGGATGTGAGTGTGTTGAAGACATTAACAATCTTGAACCAAGTGAACTCTTTGGTTTCCGTCCTTGCAAACTCTCCGATTACTATGGTATAAGTGAGACACAAGGCCCCACGTGGGTCCGTCCACAGACTCTTCTCGAGTATGCTCTTCCTCATTACGATCAAGTAGTTGGACATACCACTCTCAGACATATAGTTAATCTCACTGACGTGTGTCGCGAGGATGCAAAGAACAACCCAGACAGTTCTTGGGAAGTGCCCGACGACGCTATAAATATTTGGGTATGTGATTGTGACCTAAAAGAATATTTAATAATAGAAGACGGAAAATTTAAACCAACACAATTATGATACATTCTATAGGATTTTGGATTTGTATGTTTTTAATATGCGTCCTGATTGGATTGTTAATATATGGCTTTTTCCATAACGATAAATGTCCTCATTGTGGTAGTAAGAATACTTCACTACAATTTATTGAGGCAACTAACAGTTGTGGAATTTGGCATATGACTTGTAATAAGTGCGGTAAGAAATTTATCATAAAGATTTAGGTAATATAGAGAAAGGAAAAACAGAATAACTATGGTAGAAAGTGGATTTTATGCAACCGAAGACGGTGAATTGGTTGTGGTGTTTGGTGGAAAGATTATTGTTGGTGGATGCGCTAACATAAATAACGAAACAGGAGAGATCGAACGAGAACTCTTTCTGAGCCCTGCGGACAAACAGTATGAGATAGGAGGAAATATTCCTGATGACGAAAGACAAGATATTGATAGTTATCATCCAGTACGATTTATATTTTATGATGATAAGTCTATAGATGTCATTATCAATCAGTTACAGGAGATAAAAAATCTCGGCAAAGAAAATTAACAATTTTAATATATTTTAATATGACAGAAGCTAAAGTAAATGCGGAGATTCGCCCGCTAACAGAGATTGAAAAACTTACAGCAACAGCAAAACCCAGGGATGGAATGACACGTGAGGAGTGGCTCAGGCATGCAGTAGAAGAGCTTGATGCACAGCTCTTTGAAGGTGATCTTGATATTCTTAATCACGGATATCAGATAGGCGCGGGTAAATGTGGTGGCCAGAAAATGACTGAGTGTGTACAACCATTTGATGGTGAAGATGTGACTCTTGAGGATTTCTTTCCCACAACCATATCTGTGTCTTACACCATCAAAGATCCTATTGATATGTTAGGTGCGCTCGCTCTTGAGTGTATTCATGCGTTCTTTAATGAACCGAAAGCTAGTACAAAGAAGTTTAAGGCACTCGCACAGAAGTACTACTTTGACAAACCCTATAATAGTTATCATCCCACAAACTACTTAAGAGATATTCTTGAGGAGGTATATAAGAGGTTGGTTGGACAGTGGGGTGCTTATCCTGGTAAGCCTGTCGTGATTCATAAGAATGAGAGCGGTGAGAAGAAAAAGAACACATACACATACACTTGTCCTAACTGTGGATGGAGCTGTAAGGTAACCAAGAAGATGTTTAAGAAGTACGGTGAGAAAGGACCTGTATGTCCTTGTGGTACTCACCTTGCCGTAGACGGAGATGATGAAATTACTGAAGGTTAGAGATGGCGAAAGACAGGAAACCAAAAGTACCGAAGATAAACATTCCAGAGGTGGACTTGAAGTCCTTTCTATTAAAGGACCTACAGATTGATCCTTATTGGAATGATTTATTAGATGGTCCAAAAAGAAACGCCAGGAAATCGAGGGAATCTAAATGATTCCCTTTATTTTTTATATATGAAGTCATTAGTAGAAAGCTTATTTGATAAAGATCTTGTGGAAAAAGATATTCCTACATTTGGTGATTATTATCGAGTGAAAGGAGTATACATTATCGATGGTGATTATAAAAATGATGATCAACGACACACTGATAGGGATTATGAATGGTTGACAAATACTATTAAAACATCATTACTTAAAAAGAATTTTCCGACTCCTATTAAAATAAATAGTGATATTCATTTTGATCATGAGATGACAAAACGATTCGATGCTCGAGTCGCAGGAAAAAAATTTTGTGATGATATAGGTTATTTTATTGCGGCAATAAATAACATACCATATATATGTACTAAAGAAGAAAGTAATCGATTTCCTTATATTGGTGGTTTTATAAAAGAAGCATATAATATACTTTCTCAATATTTCAAAAATTTGAAAGGAGATAACATGCTTGGTCGCGGAGGGAATTATTATTTTGGGGAACCAAATGGATTAAAAGAAAATATTATTACGTTTAGTTTTTGGAGAAAAGATATCCAATGTACAATTGCATTTGAAGAGATATGAAGTCATTAGTTGAAAGCCTATTTGATACAGACCTAGTACAAAAGAAAGTACCGGTACATCAAATCAAAGACATAGCGTTCTTTGATGGTCAGTGGGTATTGAGATTAGCTCCAGGATTCCCTATACCAAAACAAGATAATGCCCTTGGGGTGATTGATTGGAAGAAAGTGGTGAAAGATGTAAAGGAGTTTGGTGGTCAGAAGATAGACTTGGGAATGTATGCTTATGCTAACGCGAGTAATACTAATATCAGAACAGTACAGTCAACTAAGAAAACCGAACTCTTCGCAAGACTTCTTATGTGTATCCCGTTTCTTGAGGAGTGTAGGTTTGGAGAGTTTAATAGTAGATTCCGTGATGAGATGTGCCAGAAACTAGACCAATACATACTACCGGAATGGAAGGGTGAGAAGAGAGGCATAAACGGAAATACGAAATTTCATTTTGATATAATTACTTCAAAGTGGACTATTGCAGTTTGCCTGACTTATGGTCCTTATGGAAACACCGATCTTTTAAGATGGGAGTTTGAAAAATTAAAAGATGATTAATGAAGACACTAGTAGAAAGCCTTTTTGATAAAGATATAGTTAAGAATGATATATTATATCATCCTGAAACAAAGGGTGAATTAATTAATTGTATAGAAGAGCAATTAAAAATTCAAGGACCGGATGCTAATCTCAATATTATAGATATTAGTAAGATAACAGATATGTCTTATTTGTTTGCGCATCTTTCAAATATAATAAAAAATATAGATATATCTAAATGGGATGTAAGTAAGGTTGAAGATATGGGGTATATGTTTTATAATTGCAAAACATTCAACTCCGATCTTTCTAAATGGAATGTAAGTAAAGTACAAGATACAAACTGCATGTTTTATAATTGTGAAGCATTCAACGCCGATCTTTCTAAATGGAACGTAAGAAGGGTTGAATTTATGAATTTTATGTTTTATAATTGCAAAACATTCAACTCCGATCTTTCTAAATGGAATGTAAGAAGGGTAGTCGATACGGGTAATGGTATGTTTAATGGGTGCAAATCACTTAAAAGACTTCCTGATTGGTTTATGAGATGGGAGTTTGAGAAATTAAGAGTCGGTTGATGAAAAGTTTAAGAGAAAGTTTGTTTGATAAGAATCTAGCAGAAGATGATATAACTTCTTTATATGCGTTATTTGGTGGACATATAAAGAAGTTCAAAGATTCGCGTGATGGAGGGTGGACTCATTACTTTGCACAAGGTGCTGTGAAGAAGAAGTGGGTATTAGATGGGTCTCCGACATTTAATAAGAATTTTTCCAAAACCACATTCCCACCGGACCTTCAAAAGTTTATTGCGATTATTCTCAAAAACACTATTGTAATACCGAGTACACTTAAAGACCATCAGAAACTCGCGAATGACTCTGAGTTAGATACAACAGCATTAAACGATATATTGGAAGAAGCGGGAATTATATGGCCTGAAGGAACCAAGTGGGGAAATACTCCGGTAAGGTCTAAAATAGAAGTGTATATATCATATATCGACAATAGTTTAGACCCGGAAACTTTGAGACATAAAGACATAAAAGTGGGAAATAAAAATTGGAAAGGACTAGATACTGATAAAATAGAAATTAGTATAGTTGCTCGTTCTGATGTTAACAAATACATAAATGGTATATGGACGCTTCTGACAGATTTGTCAATAAAAGATATATAGACATTTATTATTAGATAAATAAACATACCAAATAAATATGAACGTTAAGATATTAGCCGGATTAGAATTTGCTTCTATTTTGAATGAGTCGGCCGGTCAGACTCAGAGTGGTAACGATATGTTAAACAAATACAAGTCATTCTTGATGGCTAATAATGCTACTTGCGGACTTGTAAATCAGTTTGTTAAGGAAGCTGCAACAATGCGCTTTGATAACGGAGTTAACGCTGTTCTCGAACAGGTCTCCGATTATATTTCAAGCAACAAGACAAGCTGGGCACTTGCAACCGCATGTGAGAGTATTAATGGTAATGGTGCTTCTTACAACTACCTCAACCGTAATGCTGCAAAGCAGGTAGAGAACCTTCTTGAAGCCGACGAAGAGACCGTTGTTAAGTACATCAAAGCTGGTGCATTGAAGAATGTTATGTTCTGCGAAGCATTCAGAAATATCGCAAAACAGGTTTACGCTGATACTCCAATCGTTGAGTCAACAGCCGACTACACAGCAGTTCATCCAATTTCTCTTATTGAAAATGCTGGTGATGGATTCCTCTTTGAGGTTGCTGGTACAGTATATAAGATTGACGAGAGCAAGAAGATCCAGGAAGCTGGATGGAATGAAGTTTCAAACACCTTCAAGACTGTCTCTTCACTCCTTGAGAGCAACATGGTAACCTTTGATCAGGGCACACTTACTGCAAAGATCGGTAACGGTGAGTACACAATCAGCGAAGCCGACGAGAAGATCACTTGCAAGCGCGTTGGAATCAACGGAATCGAGAATGTCTTTGAGACTCCCGCTGAACTCCGTGAGCACAACAATCTTGTAGTTGCTGGTAGTGTTAATCGTAGTATCGCTAGTGCGCTTGAAGCACTCGCTCTTACCTTTGAGAACTACAAGAGCATTGCAAATCTCGACAATACCGCTATCTACACAACCAACCGGGATAGGTTCGTTGTTATCGAGAGTGGTACCGACCTCTATGCAACACTCCTTCAGTCAAATCACAACATGAAATGGACGGTTAACGAGAACGCTGTCTCAACACTTTCATTCATCAAATCAAAGACCAATGTAGAACTCGGTCAGGTTTATACCGAAGCTGTTCAGGCTCACATGGCAAATGTTGATGAGGAAGAGAAGAAGAGACTTGAGGAAGAAGCAAAGTTAAACGAAAAGAATGGTTACAAAGAGAGAATCGCTGCTTTGACTGAGAAGTTCAAGAACGATCCCGCCAAGCTCGCAATCCTTAGTGAGCTCGCTGCAAAACTCGCAGATGCTGAATAAAGATAGTATCTACCATTCCACTACACAAGACCTTCTCTTTCAGAGAGGGTCTTTTTTTATGATTATTTGTTTATAAATAAAATATTTCGAAATGAATACAGACAACATCAACGAATTAAAAATCTTTAAGTATGTAACTCACGTAGTTCCTGCTGAAAATATACTAGCATACATTACTAGTGCTGGTGATATAGATACCTTAAAAGACTTGGGTCTGATAACCAGATCAGTTCCCACGGAAGTAATAGCCGAAGAGATTGGTTTAGTTACTGATTTTACCTTCACTATTACAGCTACTCCAAACGATGCAACTGTAGTGATTAATGGATCAGAAAGAACATCTCTTACCGCAGCAGCAGGAACAGAAATAACTTGGTCAGTTAGTAAGACTGGTTATACGACTCAATCCGGAACGTATACACTAAACGCGGATCATACAGAGACTGTTACATTAGAGCCCGACTATTCACTCATGTACTTTACGGTGAAGGCTTTAGGTAATGGTAATATAGTGTTTGGTGGATCACGATATTATGACGATTCTGCAAGTTTTGATTATAAACTCAATAACCAGGAATGGACGACCCCATCTAACCCTGAATCAAATGTCACTATTGCCGTAAATGAAAACGACACCATTCAATTTAGATCAACATATAGTGGGGCAATGGGGTCGAGTACATCTACATCTATTTTAGACGGAAGTACTGCAGATTATGAAATTTATGGAAATATATTATCATTGGAATGGGGAGACAATTTCGTAGGCAAAGAGCCCACCGTACGGTTCGGATGGGATTTTTATTGTATGTTTTATGAAGATACTTATCTAATTTCTGCAGCTAATTTAATACTTCCCGCATCTACGAAAGAAGGATTATATAATCAAATGTTTTATGGATGCACTAATTTAACAACAGCTCCTGTCATTTCATTAGCAACACTACCATATGAGATGTGTCATAGTATGTTTGCCGGATGCACAAGTCTTAATTATATAAAATGTCTCGCAACTGATATTTCTGCGCAGTATTGCACATCCAGCTGGGTGGATGGAGTTTCATCAACCGGTACATTTGTTAAAGCAAGTTCTATGACTGATTGGACAGAAGGAGTAGACGGTATTCCTGCTGGGTGGACAGTTCAAAACGCTTAATTAGTCAATATGATTTCTATTTTTTAAGGTCTTTCGAAAGAAAGGCCTTTATTATTTTATGTATGAAAGTAGGAATAATAGCTATAGCCAGACAAGAGAACTTATATATCAATGAGTGGATTGATTATCATCTCGGACTGGGATTTGATACAATTATCATATGTGACAACAACGATGACGATTCCGGAGAAAAAGTGAGTGATATAATAAAAAACGATAAAGTTATAATATTAGACTATTTGAACATTGAAAGTGTCCAACCCCGAGCATATACTGAAGCTTTCTTAAAATATAAGAAGGGTTTTGATTGGTTATTGTTTATTGATATTGATGAGTTCGTTGTGTTAGAACCGAAATATCATAACAATATAAAAGAATTTTTGAACGACTCTCTATTCGAAAAAGTCGATGTTATTAGATTGTGTTGGAAGATATATACAACAAACACCGATTTGGATGTAATTAATGGAAATTATTCTGTAGTATCTAGATTTAAGGATATACACATATCTAGGGAAGAGAACTATGCAAAATCATTTATTAGGGGGAGTATTGATTATACTGGGGGAGAAGTAACTGGGCACGGATATTATGAAAATAAAAATTTATCTGCGGTGAGTGCTGGTGGAGTTCCGTGTAATAATAGTTTTCAAGCTATTTGTTTAGATACTCATGATCAATCCATATATACCAATGCTTGGATAAATCACTATCCAACAAAAACAATAGGGGAATACATTAGACAAAAATATTTCCGTGGTGGTCCAAACGCAAACTGCCGTCGATATAGCAATCTTTCTTATTTCTATATATATAACAACAAAAGACCAGAAGTAGACGAGTACGCCAGGAAACTTATAAAAGAACTAACTTCTGTTATGGTAAAGGAGAAGTATAAGAAATTTTATAGGATAGATGATTCGTAATTAGAAATCGGCTTCTTTTTTACAAAACCTAAACCAAAAACAAGCCTCGGTGGCCCATTCTATAATCTCACCGTTATACACATATACTCCTTTAATAGCACCGAGAACGTCGGTACGAAGATTATCCGGATCAGTGATATATCTCTTTTTCACCCACTTCCCTAGCCACCGTTTTAGTCTCCAACCTGTTAGGGTAATGAACTTAAAATCACTTATCCATATCCAAGTGGGTTTCTTAAAGAACCTTTCAAATGTCTTGAGTTTGGTTTGTTTCATCTCGCCTAGCACTTCATCAAGACTATATCCTTTGAAAACCAGACGAGCGTTATCATCGAGGGTTCCTGACATTCCGAGATCTACCACATCCACATCATACACGTCTCCAACAGTAAACTCTCGTTTGATATTTTCTTTTACATCAAATATTCCCATTACTTTCTGTAAAATATTATTCTCATAATAGGGAGAGCGCTCCGGAGAGCCCAGGCATCAAACGCATCATCGCGTACGTAAAATTCAAAGATTCCGTTTTCTACAAAGGCTCCCAGACTCCTCCAATATTCTCTCTTAATGAGTTTCTTGAAGTATTTTATGGCGTGTTTTGCGGCTCCAATTTTGGGTCCTCCAATCTGAGCTTCAGTGATCCATTTTTCAAAGTTATCCACAGAGAGGTCACCCAAAGTGTCTGTTACGGCATCCGTTAGGGTCTGTAATGTAACACCAACAGGATGACCGCCAGAACAATGAATTCCCTTCTTTTCCCACACCCATGTATAAAAACAATGACGATTAAACTCCTCTATACGAATGTCAAATCCGTCTCTTACGTGGAGGGGTCTTTCTATTATGTCATTATCAAATATACTCATGAATATAAATAACAAAAGGACTTCAAATATTTTAAGACACTAAATTTTAAATTATTATTTTAATATAACCAATTGATACATTGAACGTTACATTTTTTATTTATATGATTATACCTGATATAAAAACTCTTAAACGTGGTCAATTTAGTGCAAATTCGTTTATATAAGAAAAATTATCATGATAAAATAAAAACATGGACTGAAAGAGATCCCATAAAAAGACAATGGGCCAAAGATCATAATCTCAATTGGATGGAAGTATTTACTTGTGACATAGATATATTGATAAATAAAGTTAAAGACATTATTTAATATATTTTTACAAATATATTTATGTTATGATAATCAGAAAACGTTACCGTTGTGAAAGTTCTCATATTGTTAGATCATGTAGTTCTTATCGCTGTTCTCATTCACATCATGGTCATAGTGCCGTGATTGATGTGTTCTTTGAAGGTCGTCAGCTTGATAATGCACAGATGTTGATGGACTTTGGATTAATGAAAAATACTATTGGCTCTTGGATAGATTCTATGGACCACTGCGCCCTGATTTGTACAAAGGACGATCCTGAGTATGTTGAGTTCTTCAAAAAGTTCAACGACAGGTACATCCTTATTCCATTTAACCCTAGTGCAGAGATGTTAAGTATCTTCATCATGCATTACATTAATAGGATTCTTGACAATACTCAGTTTGAGAATGGTGAGGGTGCAATTCGTTGTATCGGAGTAGAGTATAACGAGACGGTCACTGGTATGGCCAGGTGTGATCAGTTTGATGAAGATATTAACTGGTTAGACCAGTGGGAAGACGAAATAGTATTCTCGGAGGGAGTTAAGAGAGATTGGTCGCAGACATTGAGGGATTTTATTAGTACTGGCAAATACATTACTAATCCTTCCGTTAAACAGCAAATTAAACTTAAGTAATATGTTGAATATCATAGAGTTATTTCATTCAATTCAGGGTGAAGGAAGGTACATGGGAGTACCTTCAATCTTCGTAAGAACCACAGGCTGTAATCTTAGATGTGTATTTAAGGATTCTATTTGTGATACCGCGTACAGTTCTTTCCACCCAGAGAAACCAATTTACTCAAACGAGCAAGACTTGATTGATGCTTTTATAAAGATTTCAAAAGAACATCCCCGCACCACACATATTGTTATTACTGGTGGTGAGCCGTTTCTACAGAGAGAGGGATTAAAGGATTTTTTGACCGATATATTCCAGATTAAAAATGATTGGATCGTAACTATTGAGACAAACGGAACATTCCCTGTTTTTGGTCCACTGACAAAAGGGTTTAAGATTTCTCTTTATAGTGTATCTCCAAAACTCGCAACCAGTGTGGACACAGCACATAAATTCCTTACAGAAGAACAAGCAAAGAGACATGATGAATTGAGAATCAATTATAAGAACCTCTTTAATGTAATTACAAGCGGCGTTCCTTATCAGTTTAAGTTTGTCTATAGTGGTCCTGAGTGTATTGATGAGATACAGGATATATACTCCAAAATATCTAAATTTGTTAATCTTGGTGATACCAACGAAATTAAATATTGGCAGAGAAACAATCCCAACAAAAACACTTGGTTGATGCCTGAAGGAGTTACACAGGAACAGATAGCCGGTAGGTGTCTTGAGACAGCAGAAGCAGCACTCGCCAACGGATGGTCATATTCCGACCGAATCCATATCAGGATTTGGAACGACAAGAAATGCGTTTAAATTCGTTTAAATCACAAGTAATCCAAAATATGATAAATTATATAGGCCTATGCTAGAAATTCGAAATACGAAAGTTTATGACCTCAAAGAATCGATTATAGCGTGCCGTAATGCTATGCGACTTGAGCTCTCTGACTATTCCGAAGAAGATTTTCAGAAGTCATTCGAAAGAGCAAAGAAATTAGTCCAGGCAAGCAAAAATGGTATTGTGAAATGCCACGATAATTTCCTAACAGGAATCCGAGTCTCATTTGACCTCAAGTATCCGCAGTATATCTCTCCAGAATTGCAGCGTTATCACTTTTTGGATATAGTCACTTCCATGTCGAAGATGCATCGCTTGACCAAGATGGATTTCACCAAATGTTGTAATAAGTATGTCACTGCAGTATCTGTTCTCCAAATGAAAAAACTAATTACAGATTATAATATCGTTTGTGATTCAGGAACTCCAGAAGATCAGTACGAAGCATGGATGAGAGTTGTAAGTAACTGTCCTGCCGGACTTGAGATGTGGGAGAGGTGCTCAACTAACTACAAACAACTTCAGACTATATACTTTCAGAGACGTGGACATAAGTTGAAAGAGGACTGGGGAGAGTTCTTGAGATGGATTGAAGGGCTTCCATACGCACATGAATTGATAATTGGAGACACAGAATAAACTATATTATATGAGAAAGAAGTATATCAAAAGAGTAAATTGGCCTTGGGTCGAGATAGAAGATGGGTTTGATGGACTCGGAGGACAGGATAGTACATTAGTTATTAACGTTAACGATATTATCATGATTTGGGATCGTTCCAATTCTAGTTATCGTTATGGTGTGAGACTCAAGGACGGGAGTTGGTTTGAACCCATTTCTAAGGATGGACTTAACGAACTAAAAGACTTGATTATGACACATAAGTCAACACACGAGAATCTATTAAGTACTATACTTTCAGATAATGATCTTGACACCATATACGAAAGTCAAGAATTATACGATTGGCTTAACGAGGAGGGACAGGCATGAAACGAGTAACACTTAAAGACAAGACATTCAAAGCTCTTATTTCCACCCCACATATTGAAGAAGCAACAAGGAATGTGGCAGCTGCACTTAATGAAAAATTCAAACACGAAACCGAACCAGTGCTTTTTGTAACTGTCCTGAACGGTGCTGTTCCGTTCGCTGCTTCACTGCTCACCAAACTCAAGTTCCCCGTTCTCTTTGATACTGTGAAGATTAAATCATATAACGGAACAGAACGCGAAGAGATTAAGTTTGAGAAGCATCCAGACAACACAGTACGAGGACGAAAGGTAGTTATAGTAGAAGATATCATAGATACAGGAGCCACTATTGATTACTTGAATAATTATTTCCGTAGTTACGGTGCTGCAGATGTAGTCACAGCAGCCCTTCTCTTTAAGATTGAAGTATATAAAGAAAGACATCCGGATTTTTCTCACTGGGGTTTCTTACGTGGAGATTATTTCGATCACTGGATGATCGGTATAGTTATAGACGATGATTTTGTGGTTGGTTATGGACTTGACTATGATGGCCTAGGAAGAAACCTGAATAAGATATATGTATTGGATGATTCAAAAGATAAATAAAAAATATTTAATATGATAAATGAATCTTTTCCTCCAGAATTCGAAGATTAAAGATTACGAAGAAATTTGATAATTAAATATAAACTAAAAATAGGAGCTATGCTAACAGAAAAAGACCTCATATTTTTTGGAGCTATTTTAATTTGGTCAAATTGCGATACTGTTCGAACAATGACAGATGCTATAGAACAGTCAAAGCGAATGTATGAAAAAATTTGTAAAGAAGATGAATAACACAGTATCTGAAGCACTTCACAGGACTTATCCACATATTGACACTTGTTTTAAGAGGGAGATGGACAAAACCTCCCCTTACTACAACTGTATCCGTCCTGATGAATCCCTTGTTGATCCGGTATTCGACTGGGCAAGGAAGACCGGAATCAAGTTTGAGTGTACCGAAAAAGTAGATGGTACGAATATGAGTATCTATATTATTCCTGAAATAGGTCCAGTTGATCCTAATGGTGGTTCTCCTAAATATGAATATAAAATGGAGGTCCACGGTAAGACCACTAAAGCACAACTCAATGACAAGCTCTTGAAGAATATCTATGAGAAGTGGCCGGTCGAGAAGCTCGTTGAGGTCTTCACTCGCGATGGTGTAGGTCCTACTGACACTATCATTCTCTATGGTGAAGGTTATGGTGCTGGTATTCAGAAGGGTGGAAACTATATCAAGGACGATGTAGACTTCCGACTCTTCGATATCCAGATCGGTAAGTTCTGGCTTGAGCGTGAGTCTCTTGAAGATATTGCGGGGCGACTTGGTATGGATATTGTGCCCGTGATCGGTTACTTCACCATTGACGAAGCCATCGAGTATGTCAAAAAAGGCTTCAAGTCTACCATCGCACAGAACAAAGACTATGATGCTGAAGGTTTGGTTCTCAAGATGCCTCTTGGATTACTGAAGAGGAACGGTGGTAGGATCATGACGAAGATCAAGACTTGTGACTTCCGTGCACTGGAGAGTGCTGAAGAGCGAAAGGCTCTGCTCGAAAAGAAGACTGCGGAGAAAGAATTTAACGGAACGTTATAATAAGAGTATATAATCTTTACGCTCGTTTGCCTTATGCAAGGAAGTAAATATCGCCCACAAAGAAGAATCAACCCTTATCATAAAGGGGTTGATTACAATTATATGAAAACCGCAGAAAGGTCTTTTAGACCTGATAATTTTTTCACTAAATACGACGATAACGAAGAATTTATGCGGAAATCACAAGAAACTCTTGAGGACGAAATAAAAAAAGTCATTAAGGAAGAGTTTGAATTGTGGAATAACCCATATTGTCTTGAAGTAATCAATCCAAATTCCCCCAGCTACGAGCATGAATACAAAAAGGTTGCCGATTATGACATTCAAGAAGGAGATTACCCTTCAATCAGAGAAAAGTTAGCTATGGATGACTCCAAATTTGATAGAAATGATAGGCACCAACGCATTCGTGTACCATCTATGAAACGTTCTAACAAAGAATGGGAAAAATTTTATCGCTTATGGCCATCAGTTGCTCGCGAAGTTGCTATTGGTGAAAGGCGTTTTATTGATGGTGCTAAATTAAAGTATATTCCGTTGTTTAAAAACATATTGGATGAAATATGGCCGATTGACGCCAAGCGCTCCTATAATTGGTTTAAATAATTATTTCGATTTAGTTATGGCAAAGGTAATTAACAATGTTGTGAAATGTTATGATTGTGGTTCATATGTTAAATATAATGAATCAGATATCAAGACAGAAGAGAGATGCTATGGGGTTATATCCTATGTGGGTGAAACATACATGGCAAAAATTATCATTTGCCCTAAATGTGGTAGAAAAATAGAAATATAATCATACCGAACAACCTGAGTCTGAATATTTCAAATTGCCAAAATAGTAACTATTTCAAATAGCCATAATATGTGGAAAGAAAAAGTAACGCGTTTATTTAATGCAAACAACATAACTATCGAGAAGATCGAAAAGTCTATTGTTGCTCACTGTCCTGAAGGAACTGCGGTCCTTGGAAACTATGTCACTGGACAGGAGATGAACAATAACAAGATCAAAACAGTAGAAAAGGAAATTCGAAAAGAGTCTCCTCTGGGATTTTATTACACCAAAAAGGTTATAGAGAAGATTGATGAAAGTACTGGTAAGAAACCAACCGAAAGGCATTGGTATACTGTGACTTTTCATCACAATGGCGTTTACTACATTCTCAAGTTCTTGATAAGATACGGGGAGAATATAGTTTATCAAAATGAAGACAGTCTTAGGCCGTGGGAGATTGCAGAAGGTGATCATGCATTAAGTGACACTATGCTCAAATCTTTACAATCTCAGGTCGGAAACTTTTTTGACCTCATGGAACAGTATAAAATTAAATTTGTTAAACAAGCAACCAGGTCCGATAAAAATTACTGGGAGGAAGGATACAGATATTGGAAAGAATCAGGAATGTCAATATCCAACGTTAAAAATGATGTTTATGGATATCTGTACGGCAACAAAAATGGATTGCGAGTGATGACAGATGAGCAAAAGATACTTTCTCATGGGTTTGATCCGAAGACTAGTTTTAGAAAAGATAAAGAATCCAAATGAAAAGATACATACTAATAACTAACATCTGGGGTAGGAAAGCAGATAAGATTTATGGTTGGAACTATAAGGATCCGACCAGAAACAGTGTTGTATGTGACGAAGAAAGGGTAGAGTTTGATACCGCTGATGAAGCTCGAACACATATTGAGCTCTTCGAGGAATACTGTGGTACTTTTGATAAAGCTCCTCGTCGTGATCACTTCAAGTGGATGGAGAAGCACTATGACTCCAACTACGTCTTTGAAACACCCACACAAAGGGCTTGGGGATGGCTGCTTGCAGATCGTGAAACCATGACCTGGGTGTGGGGCGAGGAAAAACTTTATAACTACGATAACCGCACCAATAAATTAATCCTCAAAGACATGCTCTTTCGTGGTCCCGACGAGATACCTGAGGATTATAAATGGGATGACGGAGAATACGAAGGATGGTTGCAGTTTAGGTGGGGCGATGGTAAGAATGCTATTGGATATGTAGAGGAACCAAGAAAACCTCGGGTTGAAAAGGCAACCAATATGTACAATGAATTCGAACGAGATGAATACGAAAACATTGAAGACCAGTACGCTAAAAAAGAAGGAAAAGAACTAGAGAAAATTCTCGCAGAGAGATGGTAGCTTAATAAACCCTGTAGGTTTCAATATATAATATCATGGATATCAATCTCACAGAAGTAATAAAAAGTAATATTGAGAAAGGTCCTTCTTATAAGACATGTAAGAAGACCCTTCTTGAGATGTGTAAGAAGTTGGGTATCAAGACGATAGCTCAGTTCTGGGATGTACTTATTGAGAGTCAGCGATGTGGGTGTAGTAGGAATTTTTGGAGACACCTAGACGGACTCTGTCTAGATAGTGAAGGAGACCATATAGCATATGGTAAGGAAGCAATCTCGGAAGCTCTTGGAAAACCCGAGAACGAACTCACCTGTCGTGATATCTGTGAGACGTGTGGTAGCTGCGCTCATATCAACCGAATTGATTACAATCTATTTTATCTCCTTGTGGAGAAGATGGAAGAGAAAGGATTAACATTAGATGAATCTTAAATATATAATATCATGGAATTTAACATGAAACAGGCCAGAGATGGCAACACAACAAGTTATTGGACTCCAACCATTTGGAGGGTATTTATTGATGACAAACTCTTTGTAAGTGATAATGGTAGATCAGTATTTGATAGTATAGAGGAAGCAACAGAAGCTTTACACAATAGCAGGTTCTATGCTATGGTAGAGAGTTATATTGATTACAGCCAGAGATTCTTTGATAAGATAGGAGATAGTGAGTGGAGAAAGGAGTTTTCCGATAAGGTCTACGGACATATGAAACTCGAATATAAACAATATTTCCCGAAGTAATATGGATGAACAAGTAACAGTAAGACCAACAAAAGAAGACTTCCTTAAATTTATAGAAGGGAGACTGGCAGAAGACGATTTTGTCAAAGATGCGGAGAAACTTGCCTGGCGAGTAGAAAGAGAAGTTCACACTCCGGGTAGTGTTGTAGTAGTTAACGGACAAAGACATGATGAACCGGGACAGACCATCCATGTTATCTCTTGTGTAGAGGTGTACGGTGAAGGGGTGATGAAAGATGTTAAGACGGAGATGGAAGATCCGTTTATCGAAGTAGATTTTTGGCAAGAGAAGGATGGGGTACGCGAAGATATCGGCTCTACTTTTTGTATGTACTACGATGACCAGAATCTATTCAATATTATATTAAATAAATTTTTCGGATTATGAGTATAGAGATGCACGTACTAGCTCCTTATAGTTTTTATGGTGAGTCATTTAAGACTCGCGGAGAGCTTGAAGACGCGATTGATGAAACAAAGAAAGGTATGGAAGAAGCAGAGAATGCTCTTTATAAACTCGCGTATATGACCGAGCCACAGAAGTTTATGGACCCGGACTATGAAGGATCCCCAGAGGAGTGGATTGATGAACGATTGGAAGCAATTAAACACGATCTTAAAGTAGCATACGTCGATCTTTATAAATATGGGGTTCTTCTTGAGATGTGGGATAAGTTTCACATGAAGGTAGATGGGGAAGAAAAAACAATAACTCTCCCAAAGGACATGCGCGATAAGACTCCTATATGGGATCACGCATACGCGGAAGGGGATTGGATAGAAGCGGTCTATCCCGATGGTACGCCAGTAGCTGAGGAGGACTATTGATGAAGCGCTTGTGGATACTCATATGTGTTCTTTTGATAGCTTGTTCGAAGACCGGTCCGTTGACACCCGGTCATTTCTATGATGAGTGCTCCGTTGGAGACACCGAACTCTATTATATGGATTGTGATGTCTCTTGGGATGAAGCAAATATATTATTCACCAAGAAAAACATACGGGAACGACAATTAACTTGGGATGGTACTGTTGTTAGAGATACGGTACCCGCAATACAAGAAATTTATCATTACACCCCCGAAGAGTTTATAACGATGCTGCATCGCAAGTGCACAATCAAAAGGGAATCAGATATTTTTAAGATAACCCCAAATATGTATTGTACATGGAAGACGTTTGACCAAATATATACTAAATATGTTAAATAGATTTGTTAATTAAATTCAAACAGACATAACTATGATTATCAAGAATTTTACTTTCAAGCCTGGTCCTGTTACCATTAACAAGGTGATTGTTTATGCAAATGTACGATACTGGGAGGACTGTGAAATCGATGGACAGGAGTTCGAAGAAGACACCGACCCGGATACTATTAAAGACCTTCTTGGTCGATACAACAAGGAATATAAGATTGGTCTGGTAGACGGAGATCTGCTCAGGCTCGTTATCAATCCTGAAACTGGTAAGGTGGAGAACTATGACTATACCTGTGGAAAAGAAATCCGCATGCACTTCAAAGTCTGCGATGAGTGCTCATGGGAGATAACCAGGCGCGTCCATAATGGACCAAATCCGGATAACTGGTATGATGAAGCGATTCTTTCTGTGGAGAATGATTATGTCCCTAATTTCCTTGCGATTGACGATAGTGGATATGGAGATTATATTAAAATCACTATCCAAAAGGACGGATTCATCAAGGATTGGGACTCTGTTTTATTTGCTGCATGGCTTGAGGAAGAGTCTGCAAGAATTAATGGTCGAGATGATGATTAAATAACAATATTATGAAGACACTTAAGGCAATTTTTCTTACAATTCTTATTTCATTACTTGCGATATCCTGTGGAACAACCCGATACTATCAAGATACATACAACAATGTAACCGTACTTGATGACGGAAGTGGGCAACGCGCTTATTATCCGCATGTTTATGTTAAGAGTTATGAAGTAACTGGTACAACAGCCACTGTTTCGTTTGTTGATATAAACGGACATCTTTATGTTGTATGTGGGAAGACTATTCTAGTTAGTACAGTTGTCAACCAACGGAATGATGTTTATTACTATGACTATCGCAGACCACATCATCAGTATTATTCAACACCAAGACCAACTTATTACTTCCATTATCGTTACACCACTCCACGTGGCAACGGACACCATAGAAACACTCCTAGGTACTCCGGTGGGAGACACGGTGGGCCGCCTTCAGGACATCATCATTCTGGTGGAGGAAGACGATAAATATAAATGAAAAGAATATGATTGAAAATATACAATACAAATTTAAACCAACCGAGACTTCGCCCGGATTTCATGATGGACAAGAAATGTGTATTCATAGGGGGCTTACCGAATATTGTGCAGAATTAAGGGTGCCTTGTTTTGTAGTCCAGCTATGGGAAGGGGCAGATAAAGAAGCACATGTGGTCGGATATGCTATTATCAATAAAGACACCAAACAGCTGGTTTTCACGGATAGGCGGCATGATGTATGCGAATACATTATTGAAAATATAGCCAATCAGATGATGAGGCAAGTAGATGAGGAGGAAGGGTCTCAAGCAGAAACCGAATAGTTCACTATTTCATAATTACAATAAAAGATGACCAAACGGTCATCTTTTTTATTTTATCCTAAACGCGGAGTTTTTGGTTAATACATGTTCTGCTCCCGAACCAACCAATCTATAATACATAGTAATACTCCAATAACCGGGATCGAGTTCTTTGTATTCATTATTTGTAAGAATTGGTTGAGTCATAGGAATGTTATATGATATGGTTTGTAGAGTGGACATATTCTTGAACTCCCAACGAATGGTTTCTAAATCAATATTTCTTCCGAGAGTCTGACTAAACTGTGGAATAATACAGAAAAGATCATCGCCCGAAAATGTATAACTATTCAAGGTTTGTGGATTACTCTCTTCTATATCATTAAAGTCATATAGTTGTGGAAGATGAGTTTTATCATGTCTAACTAACGCGTTTGAATACTCATTAATTATATCTTGAGAATCCTGACTACCCCAAGAGCCCGCAATCTTATTGACATATAACGTGTATTTATGGTTTTTGGTTGAGTCGTCGTTATATAACGGACCAATCCCAATTCTCCAATAGTTATCATAATTCATTCCGCTCACTTCCCTCTCCGCATAATCACTACCAGTATCTTCATTTTCTCCAATAATTATTTCATGGTACAATTGTTGTACTTTAGCTGTATTACTATTTGGAAGATATTGAACAAGATACTGTGCAGTATACTTGGAAGGATCGATTGTTGTACCCGAGTATGGTTCAACTTGAATAGTATTATATTGAGTTCCCCATGGATTCCCATTCATATTGTCAACAAAATCACCAGTGAGTGTTTGTTTAGGACTCACCCTGCACACTTTCAAATAACTGCCTGTAGGATCAACGGCTTTATAACTCGCACACGCTGTCCAAGTATGGCCGGATAATGAGTGAAGTTCCAACGAGAAAGACACCTTTTCTTCTTTAGTTGAAAGGAGATTAAATGTAAATTCTGCCTTTTCACCATCAGACATAAATAATTTTCTATCGGTTAATACAATAGGATTAGATTCGATACCGTTCTTATATAAATAAATAGTTTCTACACTTACACCATCATATACATCAGATAATGGAACCGTAACCGTTACTGGGATCACAACCCCAATGCCGTTATATAATTGGCTATAAAATGATGTTAAATCAGTATTAGAAACACTGTCAATATCATTAATAAAATCAACACCAATCGGAACAAAATTATTTTGCTCATTTTCCCAAGTTCTCCCAAACATAGTATCAGGACCGACAGCAACGGGTTCGATATTTCCTATAGTTACTATATTATCCATTTTGATATCAACCACACCGGTATCTTCGAAGAAATTATATGAATTATTTGAGGACCCATAAGATGCTTTTACTTGTGGAGTAAATACAAGATATTCTAATGAAGCTCTATAAAGATCCAAATGAATAGGCATAAAGTATTTTGCAAAGAATGCTCCAAGAAGAGATATCTTCACCATTAGTTCTTCATTAGTCCACTGTCTTTCTATTTCAGCAACAATGGGGTTTTTCTCAATATCAAAACTGTCGCCTGGTTCGGTAGTTTGAAATAATGTTACGAGAGAAATGTGGGTTGTTTTAGAATGTGTATATATGAGTTCTTTATAAAATTCAGATAACGTTACTTCTAACTTTTTTTCAAAATAAGTATCATTTGATTTCCATATTTCATATAAAGAAACCTTATCTTTCCACCCAAACCATTCAAGAGAATTATAAAGAGAACGATAAGAACCTTTACAATCAATTATATCAATATAATTTGCGAGTAGTTCTTTAAACTTTCTGTTAATCAATATGTTATCTATATTATTTTCCCTATAATCATTCTCATAAAATGCTTTATTTATGAGTGGGGAAATATCCATTCCCTTATTTCCAAGATTAATAGATAACATCTCGTTTTCCATATAGAAGTCAGCCCCAATATTAACATCTATTGTAGATTCTCCATCGGAAAGAATAAACGAATCCGTAAACTGTCCAGAAATATCCGAGGTACATACTATAAGTATTTGATATACCGTATATGATTTGCCGGAATTAGAATCTATATACTCTACTCCACCTGCATCAACGAAATCCAAACAAGTAAGCTCATTAATATCTGTTGTAGTTCCTAGAAGGTTTTTGTTGATAAATCTGAATATACTATCATCTTTCAATCCATAATATGATAATTGAGGAGTCTCCGGGGTCGTTGGTTTATAATCTGTTATAACAAATAACTTAAGATTATACCACAATCCAATAGACTGTCCATTATTCAACCAATGGATATATGGAGATTTTCCTTCAAATACGTTACCTTCCTCATTAAAGAATTTTATCATAAGATTATTCGAATATTATATTTAGTGGATCAACCACAGGAACTTCTTGTTTGTTATCATTTAGCCAATCCCATCCACCCATCAATACAGGAAATTCATGATCCGAATGTAATTCGATATTACCATGAGCATCGAGACCAATTCCTGGATTCTCACCGGGGGTTAAATAGTGCTTTTCTATTACTATATCATATTTTTCAGCTATCGGATCCCATACATATTTTGTTTCATCATATCGAAGTGTTTGTAATGCCGTTTCATTTTTCTCCGATAAGAAATAACAATTAACTCCATCAACTTCTGAAACATTATCAAGAATGTATTTTTCAATATCCGATTTAGGAATATATTGATCCGACTCTATATTCGTAAAGAACTCACCAATCAAATTTCTAATCTTTGATTCCAAATATGTTTTATCGTAATGTTTGGATTTTGGTTTAATATATATAGTAAGGAAATACTTACATAATTCGGGATTAATGATATTATATGTAGATCCAGCCAATTGTCTTCCACTTTGAGTTATAGAATTTATGATAGATTCTTTTTGTGAATCGGATAAGAAGAAATCGGACTCTTTAAGATTGAAATAATCTAATCCTTTAGATATGTTAAGTTTATAATTCTTCATTGCAAGAGTGTTAATAATTAATGACCCCTGTTCGGACCAGGAACGATTATATCCTACAAATGAGAATTTAGATAAGTAATTTTTATAGTTTTCTGGACTAGCTAGTACAAGAGACCTGCTATTATATCCTATATTAGTTCTAATTGATTCCAACGCTTCTGTATCAGATCCGCTTGTAATACCATCTAATGTTGCAAAAGATATATTAAATATTGAGTTCCCATCAACATTATCTCCGGCTATAGTGCCTAAATTGTTATTAAATACAAAATAAGTCTCTTGAGAAGGATCCAGGTTTCCACCCTCACCTTCATGAATAAGATATGTTACTTTTATAACATCGTTTTTCTTTAATGATCTTCCATGGGTATTATCTCCAAATATCAAATCTATACCACCATTATAACCCACTTTATAAGTAAATGTTTTTGAATCGGGAGCCATATCATAAAGGGATGCTTCGTATTCCCAAGGTTCATTATTGACAGATAGTGATATATAATCAGTATCTATATTTCCAACAAATTGGAAATTCTTGGTCCAATACTTACCACCAGTACTGATAAAAGTCTGTGATTCGAATCTACCCTGAACCGCATATAAATACTTGGATGAATTATCTTTTTGAATATTCAGTACGATTGCTTCTTGAGGTAATATAATATTATATTGTAACCCATTTTGAGTACATGTTAATTCTTCGTGGTTTCTCAAAATTATATCCGTACTCTGTGAGTTCGACGCTACGTATGTTATTTTTAATTGTACACCAGCGGCCTTACCAAGATATGGTTCATATCCGGATTGAGCTGCTAACCCATATATAGATTTCTTTCTTTGTGCAGACCATTTGTTTTGTTCTGTCATCGCGTCTTCTATATACAACATAATATTTTGAACAACTCCTTGTAGTACATTTATGAGTTGCCCAAATATTGTTGAACTTCCATAATATTCACCAATACTAGAAAGTGATTTTGATAAATAGTCTTTGACGGAAGTTATGAATTTGCCGTATTGAGTTTCCAATAATGAAAATATTTTCATATTAAGATATTTTGTATGTTTTTTTAACCACCTCTGATCCTTTTATAAAAGCTATATCTATAACAAGAATATCTTGTTCTGTGCCGTGTAATAAATATGTATCAACATTATAAGTCCAACCCATAGTATTTATGTTAGATAAATCGCCTTCAACAACATGTTTTATATTCTCGGCGGACATTTTTAAATCATATAGGTACCTATCATATTCGGTACCAAACTCATTATCTCCTAATACTTCTGTAGGTGTCGTATTAAATATCATATCGACCTGCTGAAGAAGCAAATCGATTTCGTCGTTGATAGTGGCAGTGCCTGTTTTTTTATACAAACTGAAATCAATCATTAATAAGCATAAGTGTATTTCCCAGAAGTCACTAAATTCAAGTCTTGATCTAATACGTATAAAGTTCCTTCGTTTGAATTTTTTGGAAGCGAACTACCAATTACCTTAAATATAACTCCTTTATTAGTTCGGCCTGCTTCTTTAAAGGTCACGCCTTCTACTTGTAATATAAACCTTTTTACTAAAGACTTATAAGAATCCAAATTGATACAAATATTTTCAGAAACCGCGGGATGAATAATTGTCTCATTCAATGATCTGGTCTGATAAAATATAGGTTGCATAATATGATTTTTTGTGGAATCATTTGGTTTTGGAACAATTATGGTCTCTTGAGATATTTGATTAAATGTATTAATTGTTATATTATCCATATTTAAATTTGTTAGGTCTATTTTCGAAGGAAATGAATAATCACGAATTATTTCAGCAAACATTTCCTGTGTTATAGGGATTCTATTTGAAAGTAATGTTATAAACGGAATAGAATTATCGGTGCCATCAAATTCTTTTCGTTCATAAAAAGATACGGAGCTGTTTATATACATACCGGGTTTCCAATCATCAAACGATTTAAAAACTCCACCAAGCGGAACAGCACCTTCATCAGAATCATATGCACCCGATTCAAAACTCATATCAAAATCATAATGAAACGAATATTCATTATTTTTACTCATATAAGTAACCGAATTTTCTTCATAATATATATCATTATTATCCATAATAACATACTCCCATACAAGTGCTGTATTTGAAACACCGTATGTTTCATATATGTAATCAACAAAATCATTCCCGTATGTTTTGTTATAGAATATATTCATATTCAAAAAATTAGTATCCGGGTCATATTTTGTTTCTAATCGAAGTATATCGGAATCGGTTATTTGTATTCCGTTTTGACAGTTATTCCATTCTTCGTTTTTAATATAATGATCATCAACATAATCAACAACATCAATACATAAATATAATATTGATCCTGTATTATTAGTTCTATCTGGTTCTCCTAATTGTCTTCTAATATCAACGGATTCATCTTCAAAATGAATAGAAAAAGGATCCGCTATTTTGAAATCCATATATTCGTAATATTCATTCATCCCACCAAATTTAATAGGAGGACAAGCTAAACAATCCTTTCTTTTAAACTCAAAACACCCTAATTGAATTTTTTTGCCATGAATATATGTATAAGCAGTTAACATATATGTCGTATCCTTTTTAAAGGTATCAACAGAATATTGTGGAAAATACACTTTTAACGTAGCGGGTGTTAACTGATAGGTTTCTTTTGGTGTTTGATTGGGTTTATACCATTCATTTTCCTTTTTAATATATTGAGGAAAATTACTAGAAAGCATTAAATAAGATTCACTATCGTAGTAATCTTTAGAACCATTTATTTTAAAGTAAAATTCATCCTTTAATGATATCGATGAATCACCAGGAAATAACTCAATCATATACGGTTGGGTAATCCTGGTGTTACTATATAAAACTATGTTCGTAAGTAATTTCATATCATATGCGTTAAAATCTCATTTAAATAATAAAGGTAAGATACATATATTTATTTGAATCTAACAAGTAAATTACATTGAGCAATTATGATACTCGACTACAACTATAATTCTAACAAAAAGAATCTTTCCATCTCCTATATCAAGGAAAACGGCGCAAAACAAGTTCTTAATTTCAACGTTGAAAGATTCAAATCCTATTACAAAACACCAACAGGCAAGTTCACTAATTGGGACGGAAGCAAATGTGATGTCCGTTGGACCGAACGTCCGCACAGGTTTGATATTCGCAATTACATAACCGAACTACCAGAGCAATACCAGAAGCTCTTGCGTGGAAAAACTAATCCAAAACTGTATACATTTGATATTGAGACACTCACTAGGCTCTCTCCAGATGATGTAGAAGAGTTCCCTGATCCCACACAAGCGAAGTTCCCCATCACAACCATTTCTATTGTGTCTCCTGAATGTAATGTGATGATCCTTGGAACTCGTCCCCTTGGTCCCGGAGGGGATGCTCTCCTTCAGAGTAGGTTTGAAGAGTATATAAATAACCTTGAATACTTCCACGAACTGGGACTTCCGATGCCAAAGATTAAGTATGTGGTCTTTCCTAGTGAAGAGTCAATGCTTAGGTATTTCCTAGAAAAGATTGTTGCTATTGTTCCAGTCCTTGCTGGATGGAACTCAATTCTCTTTGACTGGCAGTATATACAGAACCGTTGTAAGTTCTATTTTCCTAATATCTGGTTTGGGATGTGTTCGATGAATAAGACATTGACATCGAAGAACTACACCGATCAGAGACAGGAGAAGGTGAGACTATCTATACCATGTCATACACTTGTGCTCGATATGATGGATGTTATAGAAAACTTCGACTATGTGGTGATGCCGATTAAAGAAAGCATGAGTTTGGATTTTGTCGCTGGGGAGATGATTCATTCTCATAAGATTGAGTATGACGGTTCTTTGGATGACTTATATAGAGGAGACTATGACCGATATGTATTCTATAATGGTATTGATAGTCTTCTTGTACAGTTACTTGATAAGAAGTTTAAGACGATGCAAAACATCTATGCTCAGGCGCTTTACTGTAACGAGATGATAGGTAAGTGTTTTAGTAAGATTGCGTTGTCTGAAGCAATGTTCTGGGATTATTTCTATAAAAACGGTATTAAAGTGGTTCCTGAGGAGAAACAGGTAGATAGAGGGAGATTGTTAGGGGCTTATGTCCGGATACCAACACCAGGTAAACATAAGTTTGTTTGTTGTAATGACTTTGCTTCTCTATATCCATCAACCATCCGTACAACTAATATCAGTGTGGAAAACTACGTAGGTGCATATTGGGATGATGCCAAACTAGATCCGTATCGAGCCGATCCGGTAAAATATATTGTTGTTGGTCCAGAAGTATATAAAAATAAAGGTTCTCTTGAGAAACCTGAGTTGGGAGATTATATCGGAAAGTTTTTAAATGACGAGAAACTCGATCTATATCGGAAAGATCCTAATTACTTTGTCAGTGTAACGGGATGTGTGTTTAAGAACGATAAGGATTACGCTTTTAGGATTATTCAAACTCAGCTTGCTCAAAACAGAAACCGAGCAAAGTATCTATATAAGAAGATGGATGCTACTGTGATGAATGACACTAAACATATTCTTGATGGTAAAGTAGTCGATAATAAGAAGTATCCAGATGACGTAGTGAAAGGAGTTGATGAGATTGGGTACCATATTGAGAACACTGGAGATCTTTTGAAGATGTGCGATGAATTAAAAGAGTTTTCTATTAAACTACATGATGAGATAGAATATTTAAGTTCATATGAACAAGCAGTGAAGTACATTATGAACTCACTTTACGGGGGCAGCTCTCATATTGCTTTTTTCTGGTTCCATATGAATCTCGCAAATTGTATAACAGCAGAAGCTAGAAATATCATACATATTATGATGGATCATATACCACAATGGTTTCAAAATAACTGGTACGACGCTAAAGAGTTACATAAAAAATTAGGAATAACTGTTAAGAAAATGTCATGATATGGAGATACTGGTTTAATACAAAAATAAAAATATTTAAATATTCATCTACGAATTAATTATTATTAACTTAAATAATATATTGATTTATGGAGATACAGGAATACACAAAAATATTAAATGATAATAATATTGTAAGGAGTAAATGCAAATGTTGTGGTCAAGATATAATATATGATAATACATGTGTATATGTTGATAAGTATAATAAATTACATATTAAAGGTAAAAGTTATTTAACTTCTAAAATTGTAGAAGACATCACATATCCATTACAAATATGTCAAAAATGCCTACTTAAAAAATTCCCAAATATAAAAATTCCGATACGTTCATTTTGTACAATGTGTGAATCTACAAAATATGCATTTGATATTCCAGAAGATGTATATTTAAGAACTCGTGAAAAATATGCGATGACTCAGAAACATATGATTGAAAAGTATGGAGAAGAAAAAGGAAATAAAATTTGGGATGAATATTGTAAAAAACAATCTAAAACCAATACATTTGAATATAAAAAAGAAAAATATGGGTGGACAGAAAAGCAGTTCAAAGAATACAATAAATCGCGGGCTGTTACATTAAAAAATCTTATTAATCGTCATGGAGAGGAAGAAGGAAGAAAAATGTGGAATAAGTATTGTGAAAGGCAATCAGAAACAAAATCTTGGGAATATATGGTGAAAACTTATGGAGAAGAAAAAGCGAATAGTATTAACAAAGCAAAATCACAAACGATTGAAGCTTATATTAAAAGGTATGGAGAAGAAGTCGGAATGAACATGTATATGGAGAAAATTAACAAAGCGCCTCAATATTATTCAGAAATTTCACAAATATTTTTTAATGAATTAGATAAATATTTATCTCCAAAATACACAACATATTATGCAACAAAAAATAGAGAATTTGGTATTAATTTAAAAGATAAATATGTATTTTTAGATTACTTTATTGATGAATTAAATTTATGCATAGAATTCAACGGAACTACATTTCACGCAGATCCTCGGGTTTATAAAAAAGAAGATCATCCAAATCCATTTAATTTAAAAATTACCGCCAAAGAGATATGGGATAATGATGAGTATAAAATAAAAAAATTAAAGGAACTCAGAAATATTAATACAATTATTGTATGGGAAATTGATTATAAAAACGGAATTAATATTAAAGATTTCATAAAAAATACATTAAAAATTAATCTTGATATTTAAATATATTTTAACATGCAAGAAAAACAATTAGTTACTATAACTGGAGGTGACACAGATAGCGCATACTTGTGTTATAATAATCTTATTCAAACAATTGAAGGAGTTGAAAAATGGTCTATTGAACAAATAAGAGATTTTCTTGTTCGCCTTAATACAGAATTTCTTGATGCTCATAATAGAGAGTTCATGAACGAATATTATAAAGGGCGGCATGCAAAAAGCGTTCAAAATTTTGAACTGGAAACCCTTAATTATCAAGAAGTTAGATTAGATACAAAGAAACGTTACGCGCAACTCCTTCTCTGGAAAGACGGCAAGGCCTTCGACACAGATAATCTTCCACTGAAAGTCAAAGGTCTCGAAATGATCAAATCTAGTGTTCCTAAGGCAGCTCGCGAAGGTCTGAAGCGGATGGTTCGTTATTTGCTTGAAGAGGAAGACGAACAATTCATGACTCAAAAACTTAACATCAAGATGCAGGAAGAGAAGAAGAAATTTTTCGAAGCTCCTCTAGAGGATATCTGTGCAAGTATTGGAGTCAATGGATACACCAAATATATAGCGAATGACTCTGACCCTAGCGGATTGAAAGTGAATCCCAAATGCCCACCCGGCCCACGAGCTCTTGGCACATATAACTGGTTAAGACAGAAATACAATCTTCCTGGTGAACCAATGTATGGTGGGAGTAAGTTTAAGATTTATATGTACAGGCCACTAGGAGCTAGTCCGAAAAGCGATGTTCAATACTTTGCATTCCAGAGAGGCAAGTATCCGAAGTGGGCTGATCAGTATGCGCCTGTTTCTCGTGATGAGATGTTCCGTCAATATATGATTGATCCGTTCAATCGAATCTTGGAAGCTATTGGTTATCAAACACTTAACCCTGATGGAAGTATTGAGATGAGTTTGTTTGATTTCTAATTAAAGATTGGAAGTGGGTTTGTTAATTAAATTCATAAAATAATTGTACTATGGATCTTTACGTAAAAAACGAAAATGCATTTTGGCGGTTACATGAGGAGATTGTAAGCGACATCAGAATAGTTCTTAAAGAGAAAGGCTATACCAGTGGTCGAGTAACTCATAATGACGAGTTTGAAATCTTTCCGGATCGTATCATAATTAATGGTTGGCACACCGATCATATCACAGTCGATAATCTCCTCAAGCATCTTCATGATGCTTATCTCGTTCTCCCTAAATTCAACTAAGGTATGGAAGTAGGTAAGAAATTCGAAAACCTGAAGGTTTACAATCAGAACATGGCGAAAGGTCTCGAGGATAAAATGTTCTTTCTCGAGCACCTTCCTAATGAGTTCGGATATGTCTTTGTAGATTTCGGCTGTGCTGATGGCTCTCTTATCGATGCACTCTATCATTCCTTGAATCCTTATAATCAGTACATTGGATTTGACATTTCCGAACAGATGATTGATATCGCGCGTACGAAGATTTCAGAATCTCCCAAGAACGTACTTTTCACTTCCGATTGGAACGATGTTCGGTATGAACTTTTGGGCAATGATAAAAAGAAAGTGCTCATTCTCTCTTCAGTGGTTCACGAAGTTTACTCCTATGCCAAGAGTCGCGAAGACATTGATACATTCTGGAAGAGAGTGCTCGACACAGGATTCGATTATATATGTGTTCGTGATATGATGGTTCCCTGGGACACCCTCGCTACTCCCACTCCGGTTGAATGGATAAACAATATCAAATGGGACGCAAAGGGCAACGTACCTAAGGAAAGGAGGGAACAGTTCTGTGAAAAGTGGGGGCCTATTGAAAACAAACATAACGCTCTTCATTATCTTCTCAAGTATCGTTGGCAGATTAATTGGAATAGAGAAGTCAACGAAAACTATTTCCCTATCGATATTGAAGATTTTTTAGACATGTTCAAAGATTCTTACAATCTTGATTATTTCATTCGATTCATTGTTCCTTTCATAAAAGACAAGATTGAAGAAGATTTCTCTATTACGTTGGGAGATACAGATTTTACTCACATAAAAGCAGTGTTTTCAAAGAAGACTAATTAGAAGAGAGCTATATTAAATAGCTCTTTTTTATATTTTATGACATGAGTAATGATATATTATGGGAAAACCCAAAAAACTTGCGTTGTGAAAACTCTTTAACTGGTCGATGGGAAGATTATACTTCCACGGGTGAGAGCTTTCGAGATTGTCTCTACGTGGAAAAGATCGGACAACCCATTGCAGATGAATTTTACACGAGATATCTACACGCAACACAGATTCGTAGATATGATTATAAAAACCCCAGTCAACGGTTTCTTCAAGATCTGGATGTAGACTGTTCTATACAATTGTATGCAAAATCCCTTGATGTGTTCTGGTTGAACTTCTCTGAAAAGTTCCGTCAATGGGATACTGGGGATATGTGTATTGAACTCTGGAGTGACTTCGAAGGAAAGAAACAAGGTTGGGCAGTTAAACCAACCAACACGGGAGAAGGTCCTGATTACTATCTCTACGTAACACCTAAACATTTCTACGAAGTATGTGCAAATCGTTACTTCTATGATATGGTGAAAAAAGTCTCAACTGAATGGGATTGGGATACTATTGATAGGTTTATCCAGGCGGAGGAAAAGAAACAAGGTAGAGACCATAGTTGTAATGGTGTATATCCTTGTAAGATTTGGGGACATAATGCAGAACTCTTAAAGTCTTGGACGAGAGTTGGAGATAAGGAGTGGTACGGGGTGTGTATCTGTATTCCTTGGAAGACTTTATTTAATGAGTTTCTTTTAGATATTAAAATGTTTGATAGAGATTACAATAAACTAAACATAAACAAAGAGTATGCAGTTAACAGGAGCACAGATTGTTGAAAGAGGTATTATTACTAAATCAGTAGTTGCTGGTATGCAGCAACAGGGTATAGACCTGCGGGTTAAGGATATTAAAATTGTAAATGAAAAGGCTAGTGGGCACGTACCAGAAACCGGAAAAACCATTACTCCACCGTCAGTATCAATGCGTCCTTTTGATGACAAGACATATGTCCTTAGTCCGGGATACTATGAAGTAGAATTTGAGGAAGGATGTAATATTCCTAACAATGCAACTCTCCAAATCAAGACCAGGTCGAGTCTTGTAAGGTGCGGAGCAATATGTCATTCGGGACAGTTCGACGCGGGGTTCCATACAGATAACGTTGGTTGTTTCCTTCATGTCATTCTCCCTATCAGTATTGACAAAGGTGCCAGGATGGCTCAGGCCCTCGTGTTTGAGAGTTATCCAGTAGGAGAATCTCATATGTATGATGGTCAGTGGCAGGGCGATAAACAAAGAGTTAATAAGTAATATGAATTGGACCGAGGATGATGATAAAATATTGAGTTCTATAGAGATAGAACTTTTAACATTAATAGATGCTTACGAGTTTACATTCGAAGATCCACATTCAACCATCGAGGAAAAAGAAAATACCAAAAAGGGTATTGAATTCAAATATAAACAAATTGATTGGTTAAGAGGTATAAAAGATCGTGTTATGACCTCATCGGATAAAGAGGAGATTGAAAAGAAGAAAAATCGGTGTAAAGAAATACTTGCATCAATACGCGATATTGAATCACAAATTCGAGATATTTATGGTATATCCAATCAAACTAACACGAGTGGTGCCGTAAAGGTAAATATACAACAAATAATGCAAGTAAAACAACTCGAAGATAAAAGAAAGGAATTGCAAGAAGAATTAAAATTTAATTTATGAATATGGAATGGATTAAAACAGAAATATTAAGACCACCATATACAGAGGATACTCCTTGTCTTGTATGGTATCGCGGAGAAGTAACTATCCTTTATTGGAACGCTTACTACAAGAGTTGGGATACATTTGATGGTGACGACCACGAATGTGATGCTTTGGAGGTGGAGTATTGGATGCCTTTACCAGAAAAACCTAAAAATTAAATAAAAAAATATGAAATACAGAAAGAAACCAGTAGTCATTGAAGCCCTGCAGTGGACAGGAGAAAATGTCAATGAAGTGCTCGAATTTGTTAATCGAGCTGATATCCGTATAACCAACCATATGAGAGATGGGGAAATGAAATCAGAGATTCATATTCACACACTTGAAGGTCCTATGCATGCCAGTCAAGGTGATTGGATTATTAAAGGAGTCCGTGGTGAGTTCTATCCTTGCAAACCGGATATATTTGAAGAGACTTACGAACCCGCTGAATAATTATGAGTAACGAAGAACATTATTTCGAAAATTTGCTCTTTGCTTACAAGCGAGGCGGAATCGAATATTATGAGAGGTGTAAGGAAACAGATAGTAATATGCAGTATCTAAGTCAAGATACTAAACGAGCTATAGAAATTTGTGCATCATATGTGATTGATTGTTGTGGGTGGAAACCTGAAGATCTTGGGAATTTTCTTGCTGGTGATTGGAGAAGTATTAACCCATCATTGCAATAGTCTTCTCGGTTAGGATCTTAAAGTCCCAACCTTTACTATCACAGAACTCTTTAGTGGATTTCCACTTACAGAAATTTTTACGCCATTCTTTCGCAAACCAACTGTTTTCGTTAACAGGTTGCTTTGTTTGAGAGGATGGTTTTATTTCTACCACAGCATACTTTCCATCAGCATACTCTACAAAGAAATCGGGATAATAATGATGCCAGTTGCCTTCTGGGTCGAGATAGGGGACAGAAATACACTCCGAGGCCCAGTGTTTGATTCGTGGACTTCGTTCGCACCAATAAATAAAAGTCTTCTCGTACGATGATCGGTATATCACTTTATCATGTTCAAATTGGGGGAAGATCTTTTTGCAAGATCCTGCATTGATATAACCTTGACTGTAACGAGAAGACTTTGATGGCTTAAAGTTTTTAATATCCATAAATTATTGAAGACTATTATCAGTAGTACCTTCTTGTTTCTTCCAAGCGCCATACCCTTGCTCACAAGCTTGTACGTAAATCGGATATGCGTCGTCAGTACCAAAGTATTTCATGAGATTTAATGAATTGTATCCTGCTCCTTCTCCTCGAATTGATCCATAACTTAATCCTAAAGTACTAGCAAGGTTCTCATTCACTGTTCTATTACCATTTGCATCATATGTAATATAACCAGGTTTTATTGTTGTTTTTCCTGCGGTTTTGACACCACCAGTTTTTTCATCCCAAACCGTTTCCGATGAAACTTCGACTGCGGTTAATCCATCATTTGATTTATCATTGCCATCGGTTGGTGAGTTTCTTTTTTCTATTGCACTAATTACAGATGAGAATGAGTCGGGTGTTAAAAAACTTGTTAACCCTTCTCCTTTATATGTTTCCGCATGTGTATACATATCCAAAATTTTTGGACCCATGGTATGATATATTCTATCATTTCCATTCATATACATATATTCGATTTCTCGTATATCTCTAGGTTTTCCTCTTTCTAAATCACATACAACTTTGAGTCCCGTTGGAAAATCATCGAGTCCGAGCGGACCGGTATGGGTGATTGTTGTGTTTTTTAAAATCATATTTCCCATAGACATAATGGGATGAAATGGATTTCCAATGGTGAGATGCCATAGGCCGGTAGGTGCTGGAGATAGGAGTGAGTTAACCATTGCTTTTTGAGGTCTACCCAACTTATTCAACATACCACCAATCAACATACCACCAAGATCGTTTAAAAATCCTTTAATCAACGCTATTACTTCTTGTATGCTATCTGCATTACCTCTCCATGCCCCGAGTAGCGTGCTCCCCGTTGCGGAATTTCGAAAATTACTCAGGTCTTTTGAAAATGCATCAACAAAACTTGTAAATCCACCATTTGCTTTAAAAATATTAAGATTGGCAAATACGTTGTTCTGATGTGCGCCACCACCATAATATCCACCCCCCCAGAACGTACCTGTGGTATATGTAACATTAAGAATATTGGCTATTAAATCAAGCATAGCCTGTTTTCCGTTAATGCCATCATAAGATCTTAATTCGTATTCAAATGTTAGTTTGATATTTTGATCAAAATTGATACCATCTTGTCCACGATAATAAATTTTCTTAACAGCATCTACTGGACCATATACTTTATTTTGATCTCTAAATCCAAACATTCCACTATATGGAGGATTAATTCCAAGATTTTTACCACCAAACAATTTTTCTACATATGGATTAATGGCTCCACCAGAAAATCCCGCTTGATACTGTCTTCTATATGTACTATCAAATAAAGCAGCCGCCCCATTAAGTATTCCGCTTCCATTATCTGCACTTGTATTAGCTTGTTCCCATTGAGCCTGTTTTTGTTCGTATGGCATATTAACTGAATAGGTCAATATCTCTTCGAGATTATTACCGGGAGTATTCATCCAAGTAACCATACATCCCATTTGTACCGGGTTAGATGATTCAACTTCTCTTCTTGTACCAGGGCGGGTACCCGCAGACGATATGTAATCATCCACCGGTGTGGGAAAACGCCTTAATGTAACAAGGTAGTTATTCGGTATTTGCCCGAGATGTTTGCAATACATAAAGTCAGAATATGCATAAGTAGCTCTTCCAAGCATCCCGGATTCTGATGCCTCAACAAGTTCTTTAATTGTACACCCCGTATTTTCTCGGATACGCGCCCTATTTCTTGCAGTATCTATTAAAGGAACATTATTAGATATTCTCCATTCAGATGCATCTAATACACTAGGGGCGGTGTTGTCGCCACCCAAGAGAACCGCACCAGACTTATTAAATATGGATCTTACTCCTTTTCTACCAACCTTATACTTATCATCGTTTTTTCGCTCATCCTCTTCGCTTGGCTCTAAAAGGGGATTACTTTCTTCAGAAAATAAATCAGCAAATGCGTAGAACGGATCAAAAAACAAATAAGAATTTAAATCCTTGGCAGCATGCTTATCCAATACATACTCTCTATTAGATTTAATTCTGACGCCCTGTTTGGAATTGTCTATTAAATTTTTGATACTATTTATATCTATATCCATGCAAAAATAATAATGTTATACCATAAAAGTATTTGAATTATAATTATTATTTAAGCAAATTAAATCTCTTTAAATATGGGCATATCCGATTATTTAAAACAAATTACAGAACTAACAACAGCTAATATTAAATTATTAAAAGCATTAAACGAATCATTTTATGCGGATAAAGATTATGTGGTGGTGGATACTAATGAGGGATCATTCACTATTCCTTCGTTTGTATCATTAGAGAATAAAATAGATGCCCTTCAGAGCAATTTTGATAATTTAGTTAACTCACCGGAAACCGGAGAGGCTGCATTTGTATTTGATGGGGATAGTAGAACTATTGAAGTCAGAAAATTTGAACAACCCCCGCTTTCGGTTTCATTGGATAGTCCATTGACATTTGAACATGAAAATAATGATGTTCTCAAAGATTTCTTAACCCCTATACCATACGTATCATTTAATCTTAATAATTTACCTAATGATATAACATCAACAGTTACTCGTAAAGTAGCTGCGCTTTCTGATAATATGAAAAACAAATTCTCTACTTTATTGGGAGATAATGTATCAAAAACCATATCTTGGGGAGATGTCTATAAGTTACTGGATGGAATGATAGAAGATGAAGATTATGTATTATACGATACTACATCAAAGCTCCCTATCAAAAACGGAGTGGGAGAAGGTAAGTATGTAATTAAAGAGATTAAGGACGACTATACTGACGAAAATCTCGATCAACATGTTGAATTGGTTTTTGCAAATAATATTGACGGATATCAAAAGAATCTATCATATTTACTATTTGACCAGACTATAGAAAAACCCCTTGCTGTTGGTAATTATCTGGTTTCGGGAGATGGATGTACAAAATTCCAAATTGAGGAAATCAATACCAATACTAATCTTATTAAATTAAGAATAATGTATGGTAACTATATAAATCTATCTGCTTATCCAGGATCGGGAACCATTGAGGAATCTTCAGTAATGAAATTCTTCACATCGATGGATGCATATAGTCTTAATAATACGGTGAAGGTTCCTCTTGAAGAAGATCAGTATGTATATATAGCCATAGCACCAATGAATGATAGGATGAATATTAGAGCCGCTTGGGGAAGTGGTGTATTGGTTGATGTATATAAATTAAAAAGAAATGATGCTGAAGTAGGAGAAGACGATTCGTTCCAGGCATACTATAAGAACTGTAGAAATATCGGTGATATATTAAACGAGATATCTATAGTAATGAAGGATAATACTATTTCGGATCATACAAAAGATGAGATAAATGGATACATGTCCGCCAAACCAGTCATCGATCCTGATATTATCAAAGTAGTTCATATAAACAAGCATCTAAATGATTCAGATACCATTAAAAATATCCGTTCTCTATATAGTCAGAAGAATGAAGAAAATGCTAAATTGACAGAAATACAAACTTCATTAGTATCTCTACAAAAACAATTGGCTACGATCGATTTCCAAGATACAACAGGAATCCGTGATGAAATAGAAAATCAAATAAATAATTACATCAAGCAAAAAAATAGCATAATTGATTCTCTATTAAAAACATCCAACCAAATCGCATTAATTGCAAACGATTCTATTATTCCTATAGAAGAAGAAAAATATAGAATCCGCGGATTCTTCGATTTCGTAAGTTTCGCTGAGAGTGTTGGGGTTTCCGAAAAGAATATTAAAGGAATATGTGTACAATATCAATATAGGAATCCTCAATTAGAGAACTCAAATGCAGTAACATATTTTAAAAAGGAAAGCAACAACATTCCGGGAACTCAATCCGACGAATCTTATGTATTTTCTAGTTGGAACCAGTTATATACCCCTCTTCGCCCACGAGTATATAAAGATGGTGAGTATATTGCAGAAGATAATAACTCGAATTCCAACACCCCTTCATTTAACCAGATAGATATCCCTATCACACAAGGCGAAGATGTTGATGTGAAATTAAAGGTTATATATGATTTTGGATATCCGTTTATCCAAATAACTTCGGATTGGTCCGATGTGGTTACATTTGAATTTCCGATAGAGTTCTTACAAAATATTTCAGTAGTTGATATCATAAAAGAAAACAATAACGATATCGAAACAAATCGCTTCGAAGGAATATTACGAGATAATGGTATAACATCTCACGTGGATGACTTTATTCAAGACCAGGACGTGGTGTACTTCCATAAACCGAAGAATATAGCTAGCGGCTTCTACACGGCAGAAAGACGTATTATACCACTTGAAGATAAACTAAAAGAGATGGATAATATACTTACCTTGCTTAAAGACGAAGTTGAAGGTACGTTTGCTGAATCTCTTGGTGTTAATTTTGATTTTGATGAGTCTTCTGTTGCCTTATCTCCATTCGAACCAGGAAACGTTACATTAAAGGGATATTCAGAATTACCAACCGGAACCCCTGGTGTTTCTGGAAACTATAATATTGATAGTGATGGTCTGGTTAGTATCTTATGTGGTATAAGATTAACCAACAAAACATCACACGCATTAAAGATATTCTCGTTATTCCCAGCATCTAATGATGAGATAATAAATAGATTATCTCCTACCGCATTTGATGTAAAAAATTATTCTGCTGGTGATGACGATCCTGAAGATGTTGCAAAAGGTATTTATTATCTCAATTCCGATGGAGAATACGTTTTACAAACAGCTAATCAGATTATAACATTCAGAATTAATAATCCATATAATCATTCCGAATATTATGCGAGTGGAGTACAATTGATGACCTCTAAATTATCTCTTGATGAAGATAATATGCATTCAGCTGAGGATTCTCCGGATCCAGGAATGTGGGTTTATCCGGTTTCTACAAAAACAAACGGATTGAAGATGACCACTAAGGATGCAAATAAATATATGATTATAAATCCAGGGGAAGAATACATAATTCCAGTCATGGTTGAATATATATACGACGATGCTAGTGATTCCGTTACAAAAACAATATCGTTTGATATAAGAAACTCATTATATTCGGATCCTATTAATTATACTCTTAATATTACTACAAAATACGAAGCTACTGTTGTTGATAAACTTATATCTTCTGTTGGAGTAAATGCAGATAAATATAATCCGATAATCGGATAATCGTTAAAAACAAATGCCAAATGAAATCGTAAATAGTATCAGAAGAGGGGAGATTGATATAAACAATCAATCTCTCTTTTTCCCTATAGTCATAAAAGGACTTCTATTAAAGCTCAACGAGCAACTTGCAGTTCGTAATGGTAAAATTCCTCATTTCATAATTCACACCGGTGACGATACGATGTACTTAAGTGTTAAAGGACAAAATGCAAAGATTGAGCCACTTGAGATATCTAATGAAGATTATGTATATAACTCGGTGCCTCGGTGCCTTGTTACTATTAAAGGTCTAAACATAGAACCAGACCAGTTAACCAGCCCATATACACAAGGACAACTACAATATGAATCCGATGACGCTATATATACATTATCTGGTGAGTTTAGAAGAATACCTATTAAAATATCAGTAACGTGCAAATACTATGTTGATAGTTGGGGTGATTTGATGAGTCTTTCTCAGAACATCATATCTAAATTAGCATTTGTCCAAACATATGTTGTGTCTTATATGGGACAAGCTATTCGTTGTTCCTATACTATACCCACGTCAATTGATGATGAGTACACAGCAGAACTCGACGGAACTACACAAGACAATAAATTAAGAACAACAGAGATTTCCCTTGAGGTAGAAACTAATTTTCCCGTGTGGGAACCAAGAACAATTGTATCGACTAATGATGTAATCGCAAATCTCGCATATGATGGGGTTAAAGACATTGATTCTACTGATCCAACCAATCCAGCTTATCAAGCAAATGTCTCTGGCGATATGATTGTATCTGGTGTTAAAATATAATTTAGCGTAATATGAAATTGATGTCAGCCACTATCAGACCCGCAAAGGTTTTAGAAATAGTAGAAGATGGAAACGGAACTATTAAAGTCTCCGCACCCGGTCTTTTTCCTGATGTCGACTCCGAAGGAAACCCAATAGACACTACTCTTCTTCCACCTATTTACCCTTGGCCGTTTGGTCATCATTCAAATAGTTATTCTTGTCCGAAGGTTGATGAACAGATTTGGGTGATGTCATTTGAGGACAACTCTATGCAACTGTATTGGGTAAGAAAAGATGATTGGATTGCAGAAGAATCTCTACCAGAAAACATGCAAGGCCTCCCGCTTACGGATGAGACCCAAAATCTTGAAGTAGTTGTTAATCGCGAGTTTGAGGATTCCAAATGGGCTATTCTATACTTCGATAACGATGATGGCTGGATGATGAAGAAGGATGAAGATGGATTAATCAATATTAGAGCTGACGGTAGTATTCTTCTTAAAACTAACTTTGATAAGCGTATTATTGATATATGTGAGGATAGTATTGCGTTGGGAACAGAAGGGCAAGCCGAAGATAATGCGATGTTATTTAGTAAGTGGAAAGAGTGGGCTGATGAATTATTAAATCAAATCAAAACCACGCTTACTAATGCAGCATCTGCAAATCCATATACGGCAAACCTGGTACCCGCGTTTCAAGCAATGGCTACTAACCTACAACCAAAAATAGACCCTGTGAAATCGGAGCATGTAAGTATAACATCTAATTAAGAGTATGACGCAACAACCAAACGGAGAAGCATTTAAAGATTATAAGCTTTGGGAGATAATCAAACAACCACCTTATGATTACGAAAGAGAAGGGTTGGTTGGACATATAATATCAAAGCCGCTCGCAGAGACAGATAATCCCGTCCTCCAATTTGTACTCAAATTTTACGAATCTTCTATTGTATTCTTACTCAAATATATAGATGAATTAAAACACTTTAAAGATATACATTGGAAAAATAGATAAACTTAAGATATGAGATCGTTAAAAGAAATATCGCGAAATATAGTAGCTCTTGCCGAAGGGATGTTTGATTTTGAAGGCGGAGATAGACTCGAGAAAGGAATTGCAAAGGACACAACAAAGATGTTCTTGGATACATGTAAGGGTTCCTTTAATACTGTGTTCTTCAAAGATGGTAGCTGTAGAGTTAATGGAAAGTTGATTATAAGTGGGGTACAATCAGAAACTCTTAATATCAATATTAAAGACTTCCATGGTAAGTTGATTATTGAGAACTGTCCAAAACTCACAGGATTTGAAGGTTCTTTCCTTGAGAAATTCGCTATATTCGATGGGAGTCTCACTATCAATCAATGTCCGGCTCTCGTTTCCCTTGTTGGTATTCCCGAACTCATAAAAGGAGACCTCTCTGTAACTAACTGTAAGAAGTTGAAGGATTGTAAAGGGATAGATACTGTGTTTGGTAATATATATTGGAGCGGAAACGGAAAGAAGTATACAGTAGACCAGTTGAAAGAAAAGGTCCATGTTATAAAGAAAGTCTTCTGTGGAGAGGACGAAATCGAGGCTGATGTGGTTGAAGGTGTTGTAAATGAAACACTTAACAATCAGTGGTTGCAACGTCTTGCTGCACAGCTTAAGAAGTACCCTTATAAGGAATGGTCATGGGAAGATGATTCCAAACAGAAGTATAATAAATTAGATAACTTAATCAGAAATCACTCTAGATCCAGTGGTTTCTCGGGCTCGGGAAGACTTCTTGACAAAATCACTAATGATGATATTGATGTTTATGACATGAGTGATGAGAAAGATAAAAAGACTCTTGGTAAGGCATTCTATAGCGCATACAGTTCCGGAGACGCTGATGGTGGCGATATATTCTTGGTTTATAACGAAGACCTTGGTGAGTTTATTGGTGGATTTGGTGAACAGGCTAAACTTCGTGGAAGTGGTTGGTCGATTGTTTGGGTAAATATTCCCCATAAGGGAAGTTATTCAAATAAGATAGATACACGCTACTATGGTAAGTCTGAAGCTCGCGACCGGATTCTTAATTACGGAAGTGGCTATACTGTTGTAGTATTAAATACTGGTAAGGACACCGGTACTGGTAACGACGAGCGTTGGAATATCAGAAAAAATAGGGCGGATGCTCAAGCTGGTGTTATTAATCCTGGTGATGTCGAACAGTATAAAGCTATTGCTGCTGCAAACATGAAGAGATATAAGGACATGGTTGCTCAAATCCGTCTTGAGAGAAAAAAGAATGACGAAGCTGAAGGATACGATAAGGTCATTGATGAATACGAACAAATCAATACAAGAGTATTCAAATTCACTCGTGCTATTACCAAAGACCCCAAAGCATTTAATAAGTATGATGTTGAAAGATTCTTTACATGGTTAAGAGATGAAAAGAGGAGTAATCCCAGCTATAAATCATGGAAACACGATAGTGGCCCCGCATACTATGGAGATAACGGATTGATGTATATTTTCAAATGTTTTATGGATGCCTACTTATCATGCTTTGGAAATAGTTATAAAACAAAACCAGAGGATTATGATTACAGAAATCTCGAAGGCGCAACAAAGAGACTTAAAGATGCTATAGAGACTGCAGATAAAAAATTAAAGAATTTTGGATTCTAAAGATTCAGGGAAAATTTAATAATTAAAATCATGAGACCATTATACGAATATGTCAATCCTCGGGAAGTCAAAGTGATTGTCCCTGAGTACGATCTTAAATCAGCCCCTCTATCGGTTGGTGATAGTAAACTGGAAAGTATTATGTCCGAACTCGCCAACGGGGTCGCTAAAGAGAACATCTTAAAAATGGTCGATGACTGGTTCAAAGACAACCCCAAGAGAAGAAATATTGTTTGTTCTTCTATGATAGAAATGGTGTTGTACATCGAAAAGAATGACAATAAGTTACTCGAAGCAGTCCTTGCTGAACTCAGTAGGATCGGGGTCAATGGGGAGTGGATAAGTGGATGTGATAAGGAATCCGGCCTTGGTGGTGCTGTGCGAGTTGGAACAACCAAACTCAAGCTTACAACCGGTACTGCAAAACAGTTCCGTGAAGATAACTATAACTACACTGTCTCTCCTAGTATGATAGGGGTGTACTTTAAGGATTCTCAATACGGCAACGGATACAATAACCTCCCTGCAGAAGACATGACAGTACTTCGTCGTAAACTTTGGGATTGTATGTCGGGAACCGGATGTGAGGTGGTTGAGTACGAGGGAAGAGGTGCTGGTGTTCCGGTTCCGAGTTTCACGATAAGACTCATTGCAAAGTACGATAAAAAGAAACTTAAAGATTTTCTTTCTTATTTACAGACAGACAAGAGATTACAGAACTTCGCAAGCAGTCACGAAGCAACCAGCCGAGGAATAGCAGGATACTATGCTAGCAAACGGAGTGGTGAGTACGTAGGAGACTAATAACTCTTCATATTTGAATGAAAAATTTAAGGATGACTAATGGTCATCCTTTTATTTTATCTCGATTATACAAGAGTTTATAGCGCGTTAAACACATCCTCCATGCCCTTTTTTGGAATGAGTGGAACTGCAGCAACGTGTATCGTTTCTTTTTGGTTGTTATACACGTAAAGTATTGCCCATGGGTGTCGTTCAACAAGATTACTATCTATCCAAGGGAAGGTGAGTATGATGGGGTGCTTCTTCGATCCCTTCATTGGATAATTTATTATTTGTCCCGACGATGTAGACTTCATAAAATCATGTATTATATCAACTCGGAACACCGGTTCGTCACAGAGAGACTCAAGTTGAGAATTGAGGTTAGATAGTCCTCCAATCTCACACTCACCGAATGCTCTCAAAGCTTTACTCAGAAATTCATTATATCCAAGTCCTTCCCAATGTTGATTTTTGTATTCACCCCAGAAATGATATCCAGCGTTTGTCACCCAGCACAAATTAAATGCTCTTTCATATGTTGGTTCGAAGTAATTATATAATACCGATGTGGTTGTTTGAGAAACCAATGCTCGAGATTCTTTTGCGTCTATCTCATATATTTCTCTTACCTTGAGTCCTTGTGTGGGTGATGTATTAAATATGCTCATGTTATAAATATATTAAATCATGGAAAAAGAATTTAAGGGAACAAGACTCGCTCTCGAGATCGATGGTGAGAAGGCTGTATGGGAGAGCCCATATACAGATCATGATGTAAACGACATCCTACAAGCCCTCCGTGGACTGATGGTTACACATACCTACGTAGACCCTTCGTTTGTGAATACGTGTGGGGATATATATAAGGAGAGTAGGTGGTTGTATGAAAAAGAAGAAAAGGAAGACGAGTAGGTCTTCCTTTTTTTTTAATTATGAATTGAATAAATATCCCCATATAAATCAGGTAAGTGATTATTATCACCGTCCCAATAAGAATAATTTCCTGGTGTAAATTTAACATATGTCGTCCCTTCTGCTGTTATAAACATGGCATTGGTTCTATGATCTGTTGTACCCGCTGTTCCGGTTTCGTTAGCCGAATTTCCGCAACCTATACTAAATATAATTCTTTTATCATCTGATCCTGTTTTTGTAATGCAATATACCCCGGAAGGAGTATGTACACTAAGATAACCAGGAGCATTATATCGACCCAACGCAATTTCCCCATTATTTAAGGTTTTTGTAGAATAACCACTAGCGTGTGCTCCATCCCCATATGCTTCTGTATGATATCCTTCGGCGTGAGCTCCTTGACCAATTGCTTTGGTACCAACACCTTCGACATGTGCCCCGTTTCCAATTGCTATTATCGGATCCGATATATTTCCAAATCCTTCAGCATGAGCTCCTATACCATCCGAGCAGGTATATATTCCTTCTGTATGAGTATAATTTGAATTATTAAAAGTCATATATTGGGGGCCACCAGAATATATAGTTTCGTTTATAGTAATACTCGGAAAACATATATAATATCCAAAACCAACAGTTCCTGGATGGAGTATATTATTTATTGCAGATTGCCATTTTGTATAAAGATTTGAGTCACTTGAGGTTAGTTTTATTTTTGCATAATAATTTCCATTATAGGATCCTACGGAAATCACTGATATGTCGCTACAATCCCACCATTGATTAGTAAAAATTGTTCTGGAAAGTCTTATTGCTGTACAATCATTTTCTGGTATGAGTATATCACTTGCTGAATTTACTGGTTCTGGAATTTCAATACAAAAAGTAAATTCGAAAAGTGATACGCTTGTTAATGTAGGTGTTGTATTTGAAATAGAGGAATCATAAAAAGTTTTACATCCTTTAGTATAATCATCATAATCCAAGACCGTTGCACCTGCGATTGTAAATTTTCCTTCTGTATGAGATGCTTCTCCTACAGCTATCGTATTATTTCCCTCTGCGTGAGAATAATTTTCATTTGTAATTGTATCAGCACCTTCTGCATGTGAAGCATTTCCTGATGCCATTGTACCATCACCTTCTGCATGAGATGCATATCCCATGGCTTTTGTAATACTGCCTTCTGTGTGAGAATATCGTCCTTTTGCTTCAGTGTTATAACCTGCAGCATGTGCACCAATATCCTTAGCTTCTGAACCTACACCTTCAGCATGAGAATAATTTCCTTCTGCATAAGTACTACTTCCCTCAGCATGAGAACCTCTTCCATTGGCATGAGTACTATTTCCTTCAGCATGAGCTTCAGCAGCATTTATACCGGTTTCTGTTTCATTTCCTTCCGTATGGGATGCATCCCCCCTCGCTATTGTGCTCGTACCTTCAGCATGGGATGCATTTCCTGATGCCATTGTACCATCATTTCCCTCCGCATGAGATGCATTTCCTGATGCCGTTGTACCATTACCTTCAGCATGGGCATAGCTTTTATTTGCTTCTGTATCAAATCCCTCCGCATGGGATGCATCTCCTAAAGCCCTGGTCATTTGTCCTTCTGCGTGAGAATATGTATTATTTGCCTGTGTACCGGTGCCTTCAGCGTGGGATCCCGTCGTAGATGCTATTGTTCCATACCCCTCTGCGTGTGAATGAGCACCTGAAGCAATTGTTTGTCTACCTTCAGCGTGTGAATGAGCACCTGAAGCGGTTGTCTGGTCTCCAATCTCAACAGAATTATTTCCTGATATTTTAAGACGATATTGGGTATTATCTAGGTTTAACGGACTATTTGGATCGCCATCGAGATTATTAACCCTATCAAGTATTACTTTTTTGATGACATATGATGACTGTACTTCTTTGGTTGCGTGTAACACATATCCGGTATTTCCTTCTGTAGCATCTTTAATAATATATCCACTCAAAGGAGATTGAGGATCATTTTGTGGTGTTACATCTAAATCAACTTCTTTGATATGATGCATTGAATCCCATAAGGTAGTGTCATTCATTTTTGCATAGATTATACACTTCTCATCAACAAGAGCATATAGTGTGCCGTTTTCATTAATTATAGAAGAAATGAAATATACGTGTTTTACTACATCTTCGGTATAATCTTGAGTGTATTGCCAACTAGGATCAATATTTGGAATTACTATAACAGGAGAGCCATCATCCGGGATTTGATCTAGAGTTAAATCAGATACCGCTATCCAAGGAATTTGCCTCATCGGATTCCAATCTAATAGATAAGATATATTTAACGTTGTATTGCTTCCGCCCGTTGGCCAATCGGTTGGAGGAGTATCAGTAAGAGCGACGTAAGTCATTCCCGATTTGCCAGTTATTCCCTGAGGGCCGCTTGCAGGGATATGAGTTTGAGTTCCATTAATAATCCAACATAACTTTTCTTCTTCAGCATCATAATATAATGTAGGAAAATTTTGTGTACATTTCCATGGATTAGTTAATTCGATATTATATGTTATTGTCCCTGATAAATCATATACGCCACTATCGGAAAATTCTGTAGTCCAAAAAGTATCATCAACAAATACATAAGGTATGATTGATACTATATCAACTGGGTTATTGATATCTTCCGGCTCGTTGAAGCATATCAATACGGTTCCATCAGAATTTTTTAGTTTATCTATTGACCTTAATATATCTACATCAGAATTAGCGTCAACGACCGTTCCTCCCAAAGACTCTTTTACATCTTTAAACATATTGATGAAATTTGTCTTCTGACCAGCAATAACATATGTTATTTGTCCACTTTCGGGCCAATTAAATGTAGAATCATCGTCTAATAATTCGGAAAAAGGAACATTTAATGAAATCAACGACTCACCAGGTTGTCCGCGATATAATTCATGATTGGATAACGTACCAAAGTTATCATCGATGTTTTTAAATGACTCATTTACATCATGACCAAAGGAAGGGCCTAATGCAGGAGTTGTGATTCTTTTTAGAAGGGTTTCACTCATCTTATCTTAATGTAAGTTTTATTTTATAATTCATTTTATGATTTAGTGTTTCGTCGTCGTATATGTATTCCGAATCAAACGAAGAACTATACAATTTATATATATAATCAATTAGTATTTGATCGTTATTACATGAGTATATCCCATTTATATATTCTCTAATATATGTTTTTAAGGGAGTAGGATCATCAATAGACTTCTCTACGACGAACTCAATCGAGCTGAATAAATTCAAAATCCAATTATCTTTAATAGTGGATATTTCGGGAATATTTAATTGATTGTAAACAGTATCGAGATTGATTATGTTATCGGTTTTAATATCCAACACATATTCAAAATTTACGTCTTTATTATCATCTTCAATCATCGAAGGAGATAATTTGCCGTCAGTTCTGTAAATGTTATTCAAATGAGTATCTGTTTTGTAATAAACCTCATTTCCTTCACCATCATATCCTATTCCAATTTCTTTATAGAATCTATAAAAAATTCCTTCGTTTCCTTTTGTTATATATTCTTTTATATTAGAAAGTAATGTATATAAATCAGAAATACCCGATTGTTGGACAACATCTATCATCTTGTCCAATATCAATACATCGAAATCGTTAGTGAATAATACGTAATTATTATCGTCGATTGATATATAAACATTATTGGATTCAAATAGTTTCGTATAATTTTCCGGCATTACTCCGGATAAATTATTGGTTTTCACATAAATACATGTTAACCCAATATCATATGAGTTTGATTGAATACTTTCATTCAACCACATCTGTTTAGATTTGTTTTCTGTTATACGGTTTTTGTTTATGAATCCTTGTGGACCTGTCTCATAAAGACTGTTAATTATATTCTTAATATCAATATCTCTTCCAGGTACATTAATTCCTATATCATCTCCAATCCTTAATATATGACCCGGAGCGAGCCATGTCAATTCACCACCAGTATTATTATATGACTTATATAAAATCGGTATAGCAATTCCGTTTGTCCCAGAAATCTCTTTGATTGTTCCTTTATATGTAATGGTACGATCGGTTGGATTATCAATACATATTATATCATCGTCAAATACATTATATAAATATCGATATCCGTCATATAGATTAAATGTCGTATTAGTATGAGAAAGATATCCCCAGTGATTTATGAACTGTGGAATTTTATTTTTGTTCTTGAAATTGATGTTTAAATAGTCTTTTAAGTAATCTAATACGTTTGCTGAATATTGGTTTGTTATATCGATATCGACCCCACTATGATATGATGTTGCTGTGGACTCACTATACTTATTGATAAAAACAAATGGATTGAATTGTTCTCTGGGAATATATTCATAATTAGTGAACAGCGTACGTCTCCCCAGGTTTGTCATTTTGTTTTTATAAATCACACCCACATCACAATAAACATTCACTTTCTTACCGACCAACTTTCTCAAAATGTAATTAGATAGTATATCTTCTAAATTAAAACATATATTGAAATTAAACAGCTGAGCTGTCACCATATTATTTAGTTTGAATAATGTTGTTAATATAGAATCCGAATCTATATTTGGGCGTTCATTGATAAGCAGATTATATGTAGCGTGATTGCATACTATATTATTTATCTGCTGTCCTGATATGACGGACACGCCGTTTATAAACGCTTCTTTGTTTTTTAAATCAACATACATTACCCTGTCATTTCCAAGATTTTCATAGTTATCACTATGATATCTATCAGGATTTGGCATTATATTAAGATATGTGAGCCAGTTTGTAAAATAATTTACAAACCTATCATGAAACGAATTGTCTTTTTTAAGATTTAAATCTAATATATTTCCACCAAATTTCTGTGTACCAGATTCATCCGTAACGTATATATTAAATCTTAAATATGCATCTTCTGGTATATACTCCAACCAACATGGTTGAAATAGACTATATTGTTTTTTATAAAGTTGATATGTTTTTAATCGTTTAACACCAGCAACGTATGAATGATCATGCGATACTATGACACTTTCATCATTACTTTTATATATATTGAGACTAGGTGTTACGTCCCAGAAATTTTCTTTAATATCATTGTACAGATATTTAATCGAATCCTGGTGATATTCATTGAGGAATTGGATGTTTTTGTTTTTATTAAAAGGAACTGCATCCGATACGGGAGTAAGTTGAAACCCGTCGACAACAAGCTTTCCATTTTCCTTTTTTACAACAATATCCCACTTACACTGTCCTCCAAGGTATACACTAGTGTTATTTAACTGAAAGTTATCCATACATAAATAATAATTTACATAACAACAATTCTTATTATTTATTCATGGATAAAATCAGAACGAATATCATAATAGGAAGGTTCCAACCATTGACCGATGGTCATATGAAGTGTATTGACGAGGCTTGGAAGAAACTTGGTGTGGGTACTGTTATATGTCTCGTTGACACCCCGGATAATAAAGTTGATAAAAGACACCCTTTCCCCACATCTGTACTTGCACCTATATATAATGACTTAAAATCTACATTTAAGAATATCAATGATATTGTTATAGTTGATAATGCGGATATTGTTAAAATTGGAAAAGCTCTTGAGAATAAATACGAGATAGTGTCCTGGTCGTGTGGAACCGATCGGATTGACTCATATACAAAAATGTCTACCAAATATAAAGACGAAGCAGGCCTTTCAGATGACTTCCAAATGATTGAAATTAAGAGAACCAATGAAGACATCTCTGCTACTCGAGTACGTCAGGCCCTACTTGATGGAGACATTAAAACCTTTAATAAGTTAACTCCTTATAATACACTAAGTTCTTATATTAAAGAACCCAATAAAGTGTATAATATTTTAAGAGAAAAGATTTTACAAGTAAATTAATCATATAAAAATGGATCTTAAAGAATACTTAATAGATCAACATCAACAAGCAACAGTCAATGAAATGTTTTTATTACCCATTTTAACGGTTGGTCTTTTTAGCGGGATCGCTAGATTATTTGGTTGGTTTAGTAAAAACAAAAGAAAAGAATGGGATGATGATATAAAAGACAAGCTTGGTGATAAAAGAGATGATCTCGGGGATACTGCTTCTTTATTTGGTGGTTCAAAAAGTTCAAAAAAAGATGATGGAAAAGAAGTTAAAGAAGTTAAACCGATTAGTGAACTATCGGAGGACAAACAAGTAGATGAAATAGTCAAAACACAGGTTTTGATGAAGAAGATGATGGAAGGAAAAGAAGGCCCTGAGGTTGATCATGCAAAAATGTTATTAAATCAGACAAATGCTTGTTTATATGACGAAAATGGTAATTTAAGATCTCCAGAGGATAGGAAAAAATTTGCCGAAGAAATGAATGGCGGAAATGACGTATCCGAAATATTTAAAAATGACTTTGACAAAATCGCTAAAAATCTTTCAAAAGAACAAAACAGTTCTTTTAAGGATCAATTGGATTTTAGTAAAATCACTTCAAAAGAAATTGAAAAACAAAAAGAAGATAATAAAAAATCAGCCATTCAAATACACAAAGATATAGCCAAAGCACATAAAGAAAATCCAAACGATTCACCAATTGTTAATTTTTATAAGGCATCAGGGGCCCCTGATAGTATAGTAAATGATATTAAAAAAATTGTTAACATTGCTAATGCGACTGATAAAGCCAATGAAGATAAAGAAAATGCATTGAATGAAAAAGAAAAACGCGATAAAGAAATAAATGATAAAGCTAGTAAAAAAGAAATTGGTGAAGAAGAAAAAGACAAACAATTGAAACAATCTCAAGAAGAATATGATAAGAAAATTAAAGAAATAGATGATGAACTTGAAAGAATTATAAAAGATAATAAAGAAGAAAAAACTGAAACAAATAAACTTTCAAACGAAGATATTGAAAAAATCCAAAATGAGATTGGTGAACTTGATGATGAAAAGGATAAAGATAAAATTAAGGAACTAGAAGATAAACTCAAACAAGCAGCAAAAGCCGCTGGTAAAGATGAAGATTCATTTCTTGTTAAGACAGAAACAGGATCTGACGGTAAACAATATAAAAAGATGACGGGACCCCGAGGTGGCAAGTATTATAAGGTTAAACCAAAAGATGGCAGCTGGTCCAAAGAATGGATTAATGGGGAACCGCCAAAAAACGAATCGTTTGTTGATTTAATTAGTTATATGAAGACAATTTTCGAATAACCTGCGATTTTTTTAAGGACAAAATTTTAAAAAGTTATTATTGGATTAAATTAAGTAAAACTATACATGAAACAAAGTTACATTTATGAAACCTTAAATGACGCCAAGTCAATGACCATTTCTAAAGAAAATGGTTTGATGACATTGAGTGGTACATTCGGTGTTTGTGGTGTACGCAATAATAATTCCCGTGTATACGAGACTTCTAACTATAAGAAGATGGTTGAAGAGATGCAAGGGAGAATCAGACAGGATGGTGGAATCCCTGGCGAGCTCGAGCATCCTCAGTATATGAACATCACACTTGAAAACATCTCACACAAAATTACTGATATTAATATTGACGAGAATGGTGTAGTGAGTGGCACAATCACACTTCTCAATACTCCTAAGGGAAAGATTGCTCAGTCAATCGTTGAAGGTGGACTTCCATTGTTTATCTCTAGCCGCGCTATGGGTAATGTAGATCCTAAGACTGGTGCAGTCACTCTTGAAAGAATATCTACATATGACCTTGTGGGGACTCCTGGTTTTTCTCAGGCAAGACTTCACCTTAACGAGAGTCAGATGGTTGATTTTGAGAACAAGATGAGTGCTGAGGGTCGTGCTGAGGTCGGTGATGATGTCTATACACAGATCCCCGAATCAAACATCTTCTACGTAACAGAAAAAGAACAAGAAACAAATATAGAAAATAAACCCGAAGAAAACAATATGGAAATGAATGAGATTCTCGAGAAACTTGAAAAGTTAGAAAAACTCGAGGAAAGAGTACAGACCCTCGAGGATGAAAATAAGAAACTTAACGAGGCCCTCGAGAAGGCTCCTAAATTTGATTTAGAACAATTATGTGAAGGAATCCAGAACTGGTGTGTCAATGAGTTCGCTCCTAAGATTGCTGGTTGGGTCACCGAAGAGTTTGCTCCTGAGTATAAGGGAGAAATGGTTGATGAAGCAATGGATGCATTCAAAGACTATCTCCTTAACGAAGCCGCACCTAAGATCCAGACATGGGTCGTTGAAGAGTTCGGTGGTGAGGTTGAGCGTTGGGCAACCACAGAGTTCGCTCAGGGTATCCAGAGCTGGATCGTTGAAGAGTACGCTCCTGCATCACAGGCATGGCTCAATGAGCACTATGCACCTAAGGTAGAGGAACAGATCGCTAATGCAGTTACCGAGTCCAAGAAGAACAGTCTTTCTTCAATTGAAGATACACTCAAACTTCTTGAAGGAATTGAAGTGAGCAAACCTATCTTTAAATCAGCAAAGTCAGTTAACGAAGACGCTCCTAAGTTCATCCAGGAGATGCCCGAGGCAGTACGTCCTCTTTATGAGTCCGCAAGTGATGAAATGAAGGAATCAATCAACAGACGCGCAAAACTCTATAACTTCAATAACGAAGGTGCTATTCAGAGATTCTGGGAGTCAATCGATTTCAATGTAGTTCCTCAGGTGAAGAACATCTACGAAGGCCTTGAACAGATTGCTGACGAACGCGAGCGTGCAATCCGCGCACAGTTCCGTGCATGGAGAAGTATAAAGTAAAAAGTTCTTCCTGTTAATTTAAAGAGACATTCATTTGGATGTCTCTTTTTTGTTTGATCAAGTTTAAACGAATGTTGATTATTTATTCATGTATCAATCTACAATATTAGCTAATAAGACACAAATCCATTCGGATTTTTTAGATGATAATATATGGAACTTACTTGATAATACCTACTCATTACCAAGTACGTTTGATTATGGTGTATTTGAAGTGACAAATAAAAAGTATATAGCTCGTCCAGATCTTGTATCTTTTGATCTTTATGGAGATTCAATGTTTGCTGATATAATATGTAAACTCAATGGAATATCTAACCCATTTGAATTGAATGTAGGAATGACATTAATAGTACCATCGGCTCTTGATATTCCTAATTTTGCACATACTCCTGATGTAAATGATATTGAAAATGAGAATGTAATAAGCACAACACCAAAACCAAAACAAAAAACCGATCGTAGACAAGCAAATGACGCAGTGATTGGCGATAAGAGATTTAAAATTGATGCCACTAAAGGAATTGTTGTATATTAATATATGGAATTAATTACAGTAAAATATGATCCTTCAATAGAACAATCCGATGTAATAATTAGATTGGTTAATTCATCACCAGAAGAATCGGGAGATGAATATCAGAAAAATATGGTTGCTCTACAACAAACGGCCATATATGGTATTCATTGTCCCATTATTGGTATTAATAATACTGTTGTTGCATTTGAAGATATATTGTCGTTTGAATTAATGAATATATCAAACCTTCCGTCGGTATCATTAACTGTACGTGATAGAAATAGTATTATTAGGTGTTTGGATACTCCAGGAAACAATAATGAATTAAGAATACAAATTCTACCACCATTCGATGATGCATATAAGAAGATAAATCTTACATTTTATATTGTTAATTTTAACACTATGCCCAATGGAGTAATTCGTATTTTTGGCAGTTATAAATCCCCTATTTTAACATCTACTCAATTCGCAGCCTTTGGGGAAATAACATTATATGAATTATTTGATAAGATAGCTAGTGAATCTAAATTGGGCTTTGCGACAAATATTGAAGATGGAGATGACTATAGATATGTTTATTGTCCTTATAAATCATATTTATCTATCTTAAATGACGAAACATTAAAATCAGGAAATGATACTACTGTATATGACTGGTGGATTGATCCGTGGAATTACTTAAATTTAGTAAACGTATACGAAAGATACAATTCTATTGATGAATTGGATGATGATAAAACAAAGATATGGATTGCTGAACAAATATCCGATATTACTGAAGGGGTTGAAATAGAACCTCATTTAGTTAAAGCCGAACTATCAAATCTATATGGATTGGATAACACTCAGTTATATATAAAGGACCTGAGAATAAAAAATTCGCCGGGCGTAAATTCTGCTGGAACTGATATGGTTTATTCAACGTATTCTATGAATACAGGAGAATATAATAATGTTTATTTATATAATGATAATCCAAATGACGACTCATATTATAATTATGAATATTTGGGAGAAGTGTATGGGGATTATGATTATATAGCAGCAGGGCAATTGATAAGACCATTTAAATCAAAAATAATGGGTAATCTTATTGAAGTGGATTTACAACAACCACTATTAGGATTAAAACGCGGAATGCGGGTGAACGTCTCATATTATATTAATGATGATAGATTAAGTTTTTTAATGGATAATCTCGCAGAGAATGATTTGATTAATGATCCGGAAACGGAAGTACCCCTAGAGCAAATAGGAGAACCAGGGACATCAGGAACTTTTAAATTGGATAAATCAGTATCGGGACAATACCTTATTACTGGAGAGACATACAAGTTTTCCAATAATCAATGGACATTTACGTTAACACTTGCTCGACCAGCAACTCAAATACCAAAAATACTTAAAGAAGAATAATGTTTACATATAAAAATTTATATAGTCTTGGTTTATTACCAGGAGATAACGTAATCGGAGATTACCATAGATTCAAAAGAGTAGATCGTAACGGGTTTAACCAATACGATAATCCCGATGTGCGATTCTTTAAGCTTCTTTTTTATTTTTACGATAACGACCCATCTTATAATGGTGGATATTATAATGGTACTCATGGATTACTGGCGCCCACGTGGCTTACATCGAACGGAACAGATAAATACGAGTACCTACATCAAAACACAGCATATGCTTATTTAATTAATAACTGTGAATATGAACGCGCATTGGTTCTTAGGGATTTCATAACGCTGCTGTCACAGATATCATCAGAATCCCCTTGGTATTTTAAAGAAATAACTGGTCTCGATGAAGCATTAGTTCGCGAAAAATGGACTGTTCCTGAAGAAAGGAAAAAAATATCAATAGTATGCATGAACGATCCAGCGGACCATCGCATAGAATCCCTTCTTTCAATGTATAGAAGTATAGTATGGTCGCACACCAGGAAATGCGAAGTGGTGCCTTCAAATCTTAGGAAATTTGATATGGGGTTGTTTGTATTTTCTGGATTAACTTACGGATTGACACATACTTATACAACAACTAATCGAGATTTGTCTAGATTAAAAGTCACAGATTTGGTGAAGAAAGGAGCTGCATTTGGGCATCTTGTAGGAAATGAATTGAGTGGATTTGAGGAGCAGGCAAATAATATAAAAAATCTTTATAATGCATATTCCGATCAGGACACTCTTAATAAGATGCTTGGTTCTCCAAACGGACTTGACAGTATGATCGGAAATACAGTTGATGTCCTCGGAGGGGCTCTTGGGGATGGTCTCAATGCAGTTAAAGCCACATCTAAATTAATCACACAGAATTGGAAAAATATCGATCCGCAGGGAAATTATGATTCTATTAGTAATTCTTCAATATGTAAATATTTAGAATTTCATAATTGCGAGATAAATATTGACTCACTTAAATCCGGATATGCTGCAGTAAATAATGAAACGGGATTTGAACAAACATTTACTATTGATATTTATTTTGATGATATTTATGAACATGAATATAATCCTCAACTATTAAGAGGATTTGGTGATTTGTTTATAGCAGATGCGTGGACAGCATCGAGAAATGCCCGTGGTGAAGTTACCAATGCATTCCCTAGCATGAGCGAAGTCGCTAAAGAATTGCAAAAAAATGGCCAACAAGCGCAAACATTAACGGATATAGGTCAGCAAAAATTAAATAATTTAATTAAATGGAATGCAAATTCTTTATATGATGGAATAGCTAACCTTATTACATATGGACAATGGGATACGTTGTCTGATGAGGATTTAAGAAATAGTGTAATGGCATTAGTAGATGAAGGAAAGGTTGGAGAATCTGAAGATGATATATTAGCGGCAATGAATCATTATAAATCTCTACAAAAAAATTATGCGAGTCTTACAGAAGATTTTATAAAAACAACCCTCCCTATGTTACCATCATTGGGTAATATAGCCGGGAAACTCGAAGCCGCTGGGAAACTTGCTGAAGATATAAACTCTAGGTCATTAACTAAAAACAATGTTGCTGAAAAGTTATTAGAACACACATTGGGAAATATAAATTTAGATTTTTTGGGAAAAATTATTCCTCAAAAATTAGATGAGTTTACTCAATCCGCAGATCTTGGTACAATTTCGAAAACCCCTAATAAAACCAATAGTACTTCTTCGGATTTGGGTTCGTTAGATAAAGGAGAATCTAAAGAATCAAACACATCAATTGATTTAGGAAACCTAAATGATAAAACTGGAAATCAATCTAATTTAAAACCAAATACTGTTGGATTAAACAGATTAAAATCAATCAAAAACTCATGAAATCATTAATCGAATCACTTGGACCATCACTTGTTGATGACAATAGACAGAATATATTTGTTATTGTGAAACCCGGATTCCTTGAAGACACGGCTTTCGTCATAGATGAATTTGCTAAACGAGGATGGCGTGTTGATCGGATAAGAACTAAACAACTCCTCCCTGAGGAAGCCAAACGACTCTACGAACCACATAAAAAAGAGGATTTCTTTAAGGACCTATGTAAGTATATGTCTAGTGCCCCCAGCACTGCTATCTTATTTGTCAAAGACGGATCGATGTCTTCAAAGATGTTTGCCGAGACAGATAAGATCAAAGATCATATCCGGAAGGAAATTGGTGAGAGCGAGATGAGAAATGGGATACACAGTAGTGACTCCCTGGAGAGACTACAGATTGAGAGGGGAATCTATTTCTAAAGATTCCCTTCTAATTTAATAATTATATACATGGGACTATACAAAGCAATAGAAGCCGGTAAGGAGAAGCGTAGGCAGTACAAAGGTGCAAAACTGGTAGACTGTAGTTGTCGGAACCACGGAACCTGCACTTGGTGCCAGGAAAATAGATTATATAGAACACTACGCGAACTCGAGCGTACTCAAGACGAGATGGAGGATGAGTTGAAGGATGAGTTTGTTCTCTGAAAATATAATCGAAGACCCATGGGTGGGGATGGTGTACAAGTTCTGGGACTGTACCAATCCAAATCATAAACATATCTCTTGGCGAGATGCCTTCAAAATCAACTTCTCTAAAACAAAGATAGTTGATACTCTTCGGGGATTACTATGTAACGATGATGGATCGATGAAGATATCTCAAAAAGATTTTGACGAGATAAATAATGTTCTAAATCAAAGATCTATCTATAATCTTAATGACATCTACAAGTATATCATCCTTATGTGTCTTGTAGTGCCGTCTCTTAATGAAGAAAACTTATCAAAAACATTTACTTCTTGTCTCAAACAAACGAAGATTCGAGAAGGTGGGGATGTGACGGTTAATGTTAAACTTCGAGATAAATCATACACCTTTATAATTATTCACGTCAACACATTCATACCACAGAGGATAGAGATAACATTAAAAAGAAAGGAACTCGTTTGAGTTCCTTTTTATAGCGTATTTGGCATAAAGAAATAGTCTACCGCGCGGTTATTCTCAAAGTATTCTTTTACTTCTTCAATCTCGTTATCTGCCTGATCATTGAGTTTGTCATAGTTGATTGTAACACCACCAGGCAACTTAAATTCATATGTTCCATAAATGGTATTGAGATTTCTCTTACATAGCGCAACAACATACTTAAAGAAATAAGGGTCGTTATAGAGGTCTTGGATTCTACATCTCACACTACAACAAATCAAAATATTACTATACCCAATATCGCCAAGAAGAACGAGTTTATGTGAGAATTGATTGTAGTTATATGTCAGAGTTGGATTAAGATTCTGTTCAAAAGTATCCACTTCATACATACTCATAACCACATCAGAAAGAGTGTATCCCTGCGTGGTACCATTAACAAATCCCCCACCCACAGTTCCTACTCCACCAAACATAGAGTAAGTAGAAAGCATCATTCTCTCAAGAGAAAAGTCTCCCATGACACCATATCTTAGTCCGTCATCAATCCTATAACACCCATGCACACCAATGATTTGTGCAGGGAGTTGAACTATCTTATTAAACATATTACCTCGACATATGTCCGAGTTTTTAATCATATAGTATCTCTCTTCTGCAGCGAAGTCACTATTTAACCAGAAGTACTGTGCAGCAAGTAGGATGTTAGCTGTCACACGTTCCGCAGGTAATGCAAAAGGCAGGGCACATGACTGAGTCACCTCACCAATAACTCTCTGAATGAATTGATAATCTATTTCGTCTTCTAGGGTGGTTGTCCATCCCTGTTTTCCGGCAGTATTCATATATATATAATCATATACTAGTCAATAAATATAAAAAAGGAACTCTTGTGAGTTCCTTTATCATTTCATTTTAAATCCTTTCGAAAGATCCGGTAGTTTTGGTTGAGACATCTTCGCCATATTAGAAGGATTCATATTTTTCATATTTTTCATGTAATCATTTACATGATATTTATCCATCTCTTCTTGCTGGCGTTTATTCTCATCCTTGACTTGCTTATTTAATTCATCAATAAACATCTCATATTCCCACATCGGCATATTATCTATTTCCGATGGTTGTATATGGAAGTTTTTTGCAAGTGATGCTTTGATTTGAATCAACCCAACTATATTTATCTTGAATAATGCAAATACGTCATATTCAAAATATGCCGGAGATAATCTAAAGGGATCTTCGTGATTATCTGGATCCAAACTTCTTAACTTTCGATTCAGTCTTGAAGAGAGCTCTAACGCCGTTTGGAAACTGAACCTGGCTGGTGACCTCGGCACCACAATGAGGACATTTGGCAGAGAGTTTCTCCGAAGGATTGATAGTGATATTTCTTACAACATCATTCATAAATGAATTCATATCAATACTCCAACCCTTATAAATATTCTGTGCCTGACGAACCTGAGAGTCAAAGTTAGCAGCATCGCGTGACGGCTTACTGATCATCCAAACCAAGAACTTAATAAAGTTCTCGTCAATATCGCGTTTTCCTTGTCTTGCACGTGCAATAGCCCAATCAATAATTGCCTGGTCCTTACCAAGTTTTGGTGTCCAAAGAGTAATAGGATCCGCGTCTACGTCATACTCGCGTGGGTCAATAACCCATTTGTTTCCATCCCAGTATTTCATAAGATCATCATCAGGAAATTCATATGTGAGTGATGCAGAATCAAGAATAAATGTTAATTCTTCATCACAATTCTCACACTGATCAGTGTATTCAATTTTACTTTCACCGTGTACAAAAGTATACTCGCGAACTTTAAGAATAAGCCAGAACCTATCCCAAGAATTTACTTCCTGCCATGTATGAACAGTTCCTTTGCCATCAACTATTCTTACACAAAGACGAATAATCTCATTAAATACCTTATTGAGTTCTTCAGGATTCTCTTCATCAACCGATGTCCAATTCTTGATTGCTTGAACCGTTGCAGGTCGAATAGAGAACTCCCAGTCTTCTGGATAGAATATTGAACGTTTACCTAATTCTTCTCGATCAAGAGGAATCCATCCTTCAAAGATATTTGATTCTTCTACTTTTGATTTATTACGATTCCTTTCTATAAATTTATTGAGTTCTTCTTTTTCTTCTGGTGTTAATTCTGGTTTTCCACCAAAAATTTCAGGTCTGTTTATTTTCCCAAGATCTTGTGATGTTGTTGATGCTACCGGTGTAACTTCTGCACCAAGATCACCAATTTGACCTTCTAAACTACTGTAATCGTTTTTCTTACTCATTATAAATGCATTTATTTACTATTAAAAAATATTAACAAAACACAAATTTTTCAAACAAAACTAATATTTTTATACATGAGTTTGTTTGATTCTACACAAAATATAGAAGGAATACAGTTAAAATACCTCCTTCAACCTATCAATGATGATATGTTATTTGTCTTCGGTGATAGTAGTATTTGGTTTCTGGAGGCAAAGAAAACAACTCTAAATGAGGAACCTATAGTGGATGTGTTGAAGTCTAATTTTGAGACATCATGTCTATGGTATGATGATGTGAAAGATGTGGTTGAGAGGTTTAATGAAAATTATGGGAACCTTCAAGTTAATACAAACTGTACTAAATCTATCCCTACTCAGATAGCCGATGTTCTCCGCGGGTATCTTCCATCGTCATCCAAGTTAGAGATTGAGTCTGATCCACTCTTTATATCATTTAACAATAATCTTTCCGAATACTTCTCTAATGTATACAAGGGGTATGTACTCCGACATAAAATAGGTCAACGTGGATATGATCCGTCTCCAGACAATATTGGATACTTACATATTAAATTTCATTCAGATAGTTGTACTGTTGTTGATATGACTGTTCATTGGTTTATTCCGCTAGTGATGGTGAGTAGTAAATAATTATTATTTATATGATACTATAGTATCACGGAAATCTATTATTTATATATGAAATCACTTTATGAAAGTTTATTTGATAAAGACCTGATGGGAAAGTCATCTCCCGTAGAACCAGAGGTTTTTTGGGATATGATTTTTAAGGATGCTTATTGTAAGTTGCGCAATAAATGTATAGACAGAGGATGGTTGATGGATTTGAATAATGATGGATTAAAAGTATATAAGGCGTTTTACGGCACAGAGAAATTAGATCTTAAAGTTATTGTGAAATTACAGTTTAATAATGGACTGTGTGGGTATCCTCAGTGTCCACAATTGGTGTTTAATCACCAATACGGTGCTTGGGATTTGAATTTCTCTGATGGAAATGCAGTTAGACGTTGGTTGACTAAGAAAGATCCCAAACACTTCAATTTTGTGGAAGGTTATAGTGATAAGCGTTTTGATAGACAAAGCTTTGATTTGCATTTTGAATGTACAACAGACACAGTTCGGTCTATCATAAAACTTATGAAGTCAATGATAGACAACATAACATCCGAAAAGTATGTGAATCTTATTCAAAGTGAATTTGATAAATTTATAAATATAAATAAACATGTTCCTGGTGTAGCTATAGATCAAGCTATAATGAAAAAACTTATTAAAGATTCATGAAATCATTATCACAATACATATACGAAGGTCTATTTAATGTAGACAAGAACATCTCAGATACTCACGAAATTGAAAAGAACATGTTTAATGACATGGATAGTGATTGGTGGAAGTATATGAAGGTATACAACGCAGGAGACACTGATGTTATCACATGGGGATTGGATGGTCTCGCGAAAGAGATAGATATAGATAAAGAGAAAATTCATCTTGACGCTAATGTTGGTATTGACTCGTCTGATAATCCTTTTTTGAACAGATATACTCTATACTGTAATAACTTCCATATAGGAAGTCCAAGATTCAATGGCCCACATCCAGATCCTATTGCTAATGGTGGTGGATTCAAAGAGATTAATTGCACTGGTGTAACAATTGATGGTATGTGTGAGAAGTTGGAAGGATTCAAATTTAATATAAATCCGAACAAATGCAGAATGACTGGTATGGTCAAAATTGGATGGGCTTCCGATTTAGATTACTTTGATGCTGAATTTAATTTCGAAGGAAATGTTTATCCGGTGTTATCTCTTGTAAGTGTTACAGACTTTCCAAATCTTAAATATATCAAATCAAATGCAAAAACCATAAGTATATATGATTGTAGTTTTTTTAATTGTGACGGAATTAAAAGTAAACTTGATAAGTTCTTTGGTAAAGGGACTGTAATCGCTGCTGGAATAACTAAAACCAAGAGCACTCGTAACATTGTTGCTATAGTTAATAACATACGTAAGTATGGTTCTCTTATTCCTACAGAAGTCATTCCAGAAGGAAAACTCAGTGATCTTCTTGATTTGAGTGGATTTAAGAATATTGAAACTGTTACTATGAGAAGTAATAATGTAAGGATGACGTTTGTTAAACCCAATAACAACGGAGCTATTATGAGGCAAGCAAGATTCATTCGTATGAACAATATGAAACTCTTTAAAGACACGCCTATTGATGAACTGGTGGATATGGTAAAGAAATGCCAGACCAAGGACGGTTGGGTAGTGCTTTTTGAACCGGAACAATTCTAAAAAATCACATAGACAGACTAAATAAGTCTGTCTTTTTTTATAATTATATACAAATAGATACAATATGTGCAAGGTACGTATAGTCAACAAGAGTAATAACTACTCAGTCCTCAACAACACTACCATAGAAGCAGATATCCCTTCCGATGTGGTTCCTGTTATTAAACAAATTTTTACAGAACTCAACAACCAACGCACCAATGCGTGTATGCCAAGCATTTCAATAGAAAAATTATGAAGACCTATCAAGTAATTGCCAAAACTACCATTACACATACTTATACAATTGAGGCAGAATCCGAAGAGGAGGTAATTGAGCGAGCACAGGATAACTCTTGTGATTATGATGATGAAGAAATTGATGAAGAATGGTTTGTAGAAGAATAATATGAATATACTTATACAATATGAAACAATATAATATCATACCGGAAGGCAAACTTAACAAGTTTTGGCGGAAATACAAGGTTGACGATTGGTATAATCAAGTACAAAGGGATTCGGAAAACCTTAAAAAGATATTCCGCGAACAGTGGGGGGACTACAGGGGTGATGTTGCATGGTATGGCTGTGAAGTGCAGCAGTTGCAGTTTTATTGCAGAAGGCATTGGGATAGGCTGTCGCTTAAAGAAAAAGAAGAAGTGTATAACACATATAAGGATACGTTATGATTACCGAAGATTACGTTAGTTTTGAAACGGCAAAACTCCTTAAAGAAAAAGGATTTTCTGCTTTTGTCCATTATTATTATGATAAATATGGCGAATTGTTATATACAATAATCACTAAACAAAATATGGATAGTGGCAGCACATATATAATATGCCCAACCCTCCAAATGACTATGAAGTGGCTGAGAGAAGTTCACAACATTTATGTTGAGGTTTCGATAAATGAAAAACTCCAATTTGGATGGAGTATTCATAGGAGCGTAAACAACAGTTTGTATTTCTCAGCCAACTCAAAGGATGTTTCTTATACCACCCACGAACAAGCCTGTGAAGCAGCAGTAAAGTATTGTCTTGAAAATTTGATTTAGATATGGATGAACAGGAAAAATCGTTAGTAATAAACAAGAAAAGCAAATCCTTGCATCGTCACGAAAGAATTGTAGAGCGTTTGCATAATAAGGAATCGTTAACCGAATTTGACAGGAAGAAACTGAGTAGGGAAAAATATATGGTGAGAAAAATTCGAAAAGCAATTTTCGAGATTGAAAATTTGATTTAATATGAACATAGTAGAAACACTTACTCTCCTCCGGGAGACTCCTGGCACCCTAGACAAAAAGAATATTATAAAAGAAAATCACTCGGACCTCCTTGAACAAATCTTTAAGGATACCTATGATACCTCTGTAAAATACAATGTTAAGAAGTATACTGTATGGGATAAAGTCCTAGACAGCCAGTCTCTTTTTGGTCCTCATCTTCAGTACTATCACATAGACAATAACTACCGTGTCTTCCGCGGAGTTCTTGAAGAACTCGCTTCCAGGAGACTTACCGGTAATGCTGCTTGTGAGAGAGTAGGAGAAGTGATTGGTTACTTTGACCCGAGTGAGAGATGGATTCTCGACGGAGTGCTCCAGAGAAACCTTAAGGTTGGTGTCTCTCTTGACAACTATAACGATGCGGTTGGTCGTGCAGCTGTTCAGAAGTACGAGGTGGCTCTCGCAGATAAGTTCTTCGATCTTAAACCCGAGAAACAGAACGAAGTGGTGATGAGTGGTAAGTATTTGATTTCCAGGAAGTTAGATGGCGTTCGTTGCACTATTCATTATAATCCGGAACTCGGAACACTTGATTTTATTTCTCGACAAGGTAAGAAGTTCTGGACACTCGACAATCTCATTGAACCCATTATTGATATTCTCCATAGTGTTGAAGAACCGGTTGTGCTCGATGGTGAGGTCTGTATAGTAGATGAACAGGGAAACGAGAATTTCTTGGGTCTAATGTCTGAGGTCACAAGGAAGAACCACACTATAGAGCATCCGAAGTTTATGTGGTTCGACATTCTCACTCTTGACGAGTTCGAAGGCAGAAAGCAGAGTCCTGATTTTTGTAGTAGATATAATATAATGCTTGACTATTACTATCACTCCAGCAGACCCGCAGAAGTACAGGTGCTTCAACAGTACAGATGTGAGAACTGGTATGATTTTGAAGACTGGACAAGCTTGGTTAAAAAGAACGGATGGGAAGGATTTATGCTCAGGAAGGATGTTCCTTATAAGAGCGGCAGGAGTAAAGACCTCCTTAAAGTCAAGAAGTTCCAGGACGCAGAATACGTTGTGGAAGACGTGGTAATGGGTAAGGTTACCTATAACGAAGGTGGAGCGAAAGAATACGATGCTGCATCATCTCTTGTTATCACTCATAAAGGAAATAAGGTCTATGTAGGTAGTGGCCTGAGTAAGGAACAGAGATTGAGGTGGTTTGATCATCCAGAAGAGATCATTGGTAAGACAATCACTGTTCAGTACTTTGAGGAAACCCGAGATAAGAAGACAGGAGAATACAGTCTCAGGTTTCCCATTCTGAAGGTTGTTTACGAGGATGGTAGAAATGTTTGATTATATAATTAATTAAACATTATAATCATGGCAAATCTTACGAAAGCACAGATAGATGAACTTAAAGAGAAAGGATTTATTACACAGGTAGTTCCTTCAGATGACCTCGCTTCTAAAACAGTAGACGGGCTCAAAATTGAAGAATATATAACAGTTACAGACCCTAGTACAGATATCGAAGCTGATGTCACTCACGAAATTCCGGTTGAGAGTATAACATTAAATGAAACCCAAATTGAGTGTCAAACTGGCGACTTTGATACTTTATTGGCAACTATCCTCCCCGAAAATGCAACAGACCAGACCGTCACATGGACATGCTCTGATCCAAATGTAGTACACATTTATCCAGGCGGAGAATCTGGAGACAATCATACCTGTGATTATGAACCCCACACCGAAGGTAATGCAACTATCACTGCAACCGTAAGTGATAAATCAGCAACATGTGAGATCACAGTTTATGGTCCAGAATAATTTAATGATCACATAACACTAATATAAAGAACCTTCGGGTTCTTTTTATTTTATATAGTACAAATAAATTTTTATACGCGTATGAAATTAACCAAAGAAATCATCAGGTTGTTTAAATATCATGGTTTTATGACTGTTACTGCACCCGATGAAGATATTTTGAAGTGTTATCGGACAGTTGAAGACTTAACAAATGCTGGTTTTGTGAATGACCCAGAAGCACTTCGGATGGCAAAAATGGTATTTGTTGAGGATGGTACACCAGCAGTTGGTCCGACGAAGGATGAAGATGTGGTTGAGACACCCGTAGAAACTGTAACTACAACAACTGAAGAGCCTGTTATTGATCCTAGAACTGAAAAGGAAACCGAAACTGAAACCACAACAACTGATCCTGAACCCGCTCCTGAAACAGTAACTGAACCAGAGCCCGAGAATGCTCCTGAGTTTGATGGTGCTGGATTTACCGAAGCAGATAACGAACCTGTAACAGAGAGTGGTCCTGCTGAAGAACCTGCTCCTGAGACACCTACAGAGGAACCAGTAACTGAACCAGAGCCGGAAAAGGAACAGCCAACTACAGAGTCTGAAGCTCTAGCGGAGGAACCGAAACCAAAGACAAAGAAAACAACAACTAAAAAATCAACCAAGAAGGAATCTTAATTGATTCCTTTTTTTATATATATTAAATACGTGAAGATTCAGAAGATAAAACTAAACAACTTTAAATCCATCTATGGTGATTTTGAGATGGATTTTGAAAAAGATATTAAAGGAATGTGGAAGATAGTTGGCCCCGTTGGTGTTGGCAAGACTACTATTGGTGAATCAATTATCTTCGGACTTTTTGGTAATGTTAAAAACAAGAATAATGACTCCTTAATTTCTTGGGGAGAAAAACACACAACGGTTGAACTCTGGTGTGAAAGCAAAGGCAAACACATTTATATCAATCGTGAAATCAACTCTTATGGGCAATCTCCAATATCCGTAAAGATTGATGGAGAGGACCTTATTTATACTGATAAACGAGATATTCAAAGTCAGCTTGAAAACGAGTATTACGATATCTCGAGAACCACAGTTGAACTCCTTTGTGTTATATCATTTAATAATTTTAAGAGTCTGGCGTCTCTGAATACTCAGGACAGTAGAAAGTTCCTGGATAATGTCCTTGGGTTTGCTGCTCTTACCAAGTATGTTGATGCCGGTAAGGTCTTGAGATCAGAGAACACTGTGAATATCAATAGGTTACAGTCTCTTATTGATCAGTGTAACGCACAGATCAGAAAGATCAATGAGCTGACCAACATTGAAGTAATTGACGGAAATATAGATGTTGTCAAGAAAGATATAGACACCTATAATAAAAAGGTTCAGGAACAAAAGGACATATATGAAAAAACTGTCCGAGATGCAAGGAAAGTTATTGAAGAATCCAGTGCAGAACTCGCTAGTGTGAAAGCCCTTGGAGTTAACAAGGCAAAGGAAATTGCATTTATCCAGAAGGGTACCTGTCCTACTTGTGGCGCTCCTATAGACCAGAGTATGCTCCCTGTAAAGGAGAAGGAAAGAGATGTCTTGAGAAAGCAATATGTGACCATCAACGAACGACTTGAGAAAGAAAAACTCGTACCTGGGCAGATTCGTGATAAGTATGAAAAAGAAGTTGGACCTATCCGTGAAGAACTCGAAAGGAATAAAGCCCTGCTTGTGCGTCTCCAGGAACAAGCCAAACGAGCAAAGGTAAACAATGGTGAGATAGATAAGATTGAACAGCAACTGAGAGAATACGAGATGAATCTCGGCGATGCACAGTTTGAAGACCAGCAGTGGGAACTCTTGCTTGACCTACTCGGAAATGACATTCGAGCAAACATTCTTTCATCATTCATTCCTGTATTAAACGAGAATATAATGAAGTACAGTCAACGACTTCGTCAGCGTTACATCATTCAGTTTGACAATCAGTTTAAGTGTCAAATTCGACTCCCAGGAACAGATGAAGATATCCCTGTGAGTAGTCTCAGTACAGGACAGCTGAAGACAGTCGATATGATAATCATCATGTCTGTGCTTGGGACGGTGATGGGGAGTAACTCATTGAATATAGTGTTCTTGGATGAGCTGTTTAGTAATATGCATAGTGAGTTGAGGAACGAGATGTCTTGGATGCTCCGCGACGACATGCAACCGGACGAAACAATCTTTGTTGTGTCTCATTATGAAATCAATGAAGGGTTCTTTGATGGAACTATCAAGGTAAGTCTTGAGCCAAAAGGACAATATTGGGAACAATCTAAAATAGAAATAATTCATAATGTATGAGAAACCTTGTAGGTACTAGGGTGTTTGGTCTCCGACTCCCGCTTATTAAAGAAGGAGACAATTTGATTGATGCTATTGTGAATAACTATAGTGAGGTAGGAGGTAAGAATGGTGATATTATTGGTGTGACTGAAAGTGTTGTTGCTAGGAATGCTGGTATGTATGTCGGGCTTGAAGAAGTTGGTAAGTGGTTAACTAATTATAAACCAACAGCAACACATCTCTATCTTATTAATCCTATCTTTTCACGTAATAGGTTTATTCCTATTCTCCGTGGTTTGCTCTGTGCACCAAACATTACTAAAGTCATAATTATGTCAGGTGAGACTGATGAAGTGGGTAATCATATTGATCACCAAGTTACCGGTGTTAACTACAGAGATGTATATAAGGAGTGGATTGAAGGAGCAGGAAAGGAATTTGAATGGGTTGATGATGGGCTTTGGAATCGAGCACAACTCAGCGAACTTAATAAAGAAGGAGTCGTGATTGTGGACTGTAGGCTCCACGCACCCAGTTCCCCTTATGAGCTCACACTCAAGGATATTCTTGGAGAGAGAAACAGCTGGGGGCTTCTTGGAATGAACGCGGCAGGAAACAACCGTCTTAAACTCTTCCCTGACAAGCAGTACGCACAATACTTTGTCAACACACTACAGCAAACTATCAAAGAGAGATGCGGCAAGGATGTTGAGGTGATGATCTATGGTGACGGCGCATACAAGGATCCTAGTACAGGTATATGGGAGTGGGCCGACCCTGTTGTGAGTCCTGCTTGGACGAGTGGGCTTGATGGGATGCCCGCAGAAGTGAAACTCAAGAACGCTATCGATAGTGGAATGAATGAACAGGACATTTATAAATCTATTAAAACCAACCGCGGGAAAGCTGGTCAGGAACTCGGGACTACCCCTCGTAGGATTGTTGACCTCCTTGGCTCATTGATGGACCTAGTGAGTGGAAGCGGCGATAAGGGTACTCCGGTAGTGATTGTCGGAGATTATTTCAAAAAACTCGTTGACTAATGAGAAAAGACCATTTTGTACATCAAAATACTTGGTGGTGGGGGCAGACACACACTGTAGTCAGACGAAACGGACATGGGCTTGTCAATGTGTCTGTCCATAATGATATACCAGGAGTTGCAACTATTCATGGTTTGTCTGTTACAGAGGACTATAGAAAAATAGGAATAGGATATTCTCTATTGTATTGGGCTGAACAGGAAGCAAAATCAATGGGTGCAACAGAAGTAGAATTATGTGCTGAGAGAGGGTCATGGATAGAAGATTGGTATGTGAGATGTGGATATAAGAAAACAGGAGAATGTGAGGATTGGAACGGTGATGTATTGACTAAAGAATTGAAATGAATTTGTTAAATATAATTAAGAAACACACATAGAGAGTATGCTAGTCAAAAAGATTTATCTTGTCCGGGGAATCAAACACTACCCACCTTTCACAGGGGACACCAATGAAGAACACATAAACGTTCTTATCCCTTCCAACTCGGCACAGACCGCGTCCGATACTGCTGTTAAAAACTATATGGATGAAGTAACCGAAACCAAACTCCTTTACGAAGTGACTGAAGGAAGTATCTATGAAGACAGAGGGGTATGGGAAGTTATCGCAGGTATTGATAGTAAATCTATTTATACAATATAACACATATGGGCTGGTTCGCAATATTCTCATTGGTTATGGTTGGGTACTGGTTGCTGTGTTGTGTGACTGGTGGTCTTATGGATCGATTGGGATTTGCCGATGAAGAAATAATACCTACTGTATTACTCAGTCCGCTCGGTATATTTATTGCATTGGGTGCAATTATATGGAGAGCAATTGCTAATAAAAAAGTTTGGAGAAATCAAATATGAAGTACGAAGATTTCATTGTAAAGATTTGGGAAACCGTTGACTCCTGTCCGAAGGAATGGAGAAAGGGTCAGAAGGTATTTAACGTCTGTGATGAACTGTTTGGTGGTACTGCTCGAGATGTTCAGTTCATAGATGGTATTGACTGTTTCTATGAAGATAAGTATATAGACAATTTTATTAACGCTGTTTGGGAGAGACTGAACGATGACAATAACTGAGAAATACATATTATTCTTCGGAAAAGATTGGCCGAGTAATTTTGCCGAGTCTCCTATCACGGTCTGGGACGACTTTCAATGGACCGAAGAACAGGAACTCTGGGACGAACCCCATCTTCCTTCTACAATCACCTTCAAAACAGCAGAAGCCTATTACCAGAGCCGGAAAGCTGTGATGGCCGGGGATAAATATAGTTACTATAAAATTGCGCTCGCACAGTCCCCAGCAGAAACAAAAGGAATTGCCCGTCATATCAAACTTAATCCAAAAGAATGGGATGCGGTTCGAGTGAAGTATATGTGGGAGACACTTCAATTGAAATTTAAACAAAACCCGGATATACTTAAAAAGTTCCTTGACCCAGCAATCGATAATAAACAATTTGTAGAAGCAAGTCCATACGATTGTTTTTGGGGAGCTGGAATGAGCGAATCTACACTCGCAAGGGAAATTGAAGAATTTGGGAGGATTGAATGGTTTGATTACGTACACGATGTTCCAGTATCTATAAATATGCTCGGAAACCTATTAAATAAACTCAGGGGAGAACTTAAATAAATTCGATTTAACGGCGAGAAAAAGAAAAGATGACTAAATGGTCATCTTTTTATTTTGATGTAAAAATACAAAAGGTTTGATAACATTATGAAGAAATTATGATTTGGGTTTGAAAATAAATTCGTATGAACCTGTACCACTATCAAAATCTATACTTACTGCGAAACAATCATCGGGGTATTCAATTAAATACACATCAATTTTTTTATCCCATTCTAATCTCCAACCTCTGTTAACATATTTAGTAAGTACCTTTTTGAGATTTTCACACCATTTATGATCAGATGTCTTAACATTGGATTTTGAAGGTATTGGTTGGTCTACGATCACACCAATAAGATAATCTAAGGAATTGTATTCCGGATTACTTGTTATGTCATATGGGTGGGTGTATTTTTTTAGTTTGTCAACACTAAAGAAATATCCGATTGGTAGACCCGCGGCTACAATACCACGACCAGTTTTGGTTGGGTTGAGTTCGCAGACATCCCTAATAGTGAGGTCTTTCTTTATATTATCATCAAACAAACTTTCTTTAAGACTTTTCATTACTTAGGCATTATATTTTTAAACCATTTATTCTCGACAATTTCTACAAATGCCTTGTGTAGTTTTGTTTCGTTAGAAATTTCTGATAGATAGTAATCATCAGGAATATTCTTTTCAAACCACCATTCAAGTTCTTTTTACATAACTGCCACATCTTCAAAAATATTCTTTATGTTTTCCAAAACGTTTATAATATCTTCATCCTTTGGATTGTTTCCATCCCAATAAATATATTTTCCTAATGTCCATTTGATATATATCATAGGAAGTCTAAAACTCCATTTGGTTGATCTAACATTGACACTAACTGTAATAGGGTCAAACCACATCTTACCACTCTTTCCATTTCTTGCGGTGAAATTAATTTCTGTCTCATATATCCAATCATGCGACGCATCGGCTCTATGACTACCCCAGTGTATCATAAAACGAGCCGTTGTATCCGACTTGTATCTCGGAGGAAATGAATAAAAGTTGATATTTAGTTTGTTCTTATAATCTTTATATATATCAGTAACACATTCACATACTTGAGTCAAATCCATTTTATCAAGTATGCGTTTTTGGGTTAAATCTTTATCAAACAAACTTTCTTGTAAACTTTTCATTATTAACTTTTTATATGCTTTTTAAGGTCATTAAGAATTTGCTTCTTGTTTTCTTTATATTTATTCAATCTTCTGTTATATAGAGCATCAGACAACCCCCATATTGCCCATATTGGTTTATCTAATTTTCCATCAGTAACAATATCTTTGAATTCTTTAGAGTAGAAATATTTTTCCATCTTATCAAACAATTCAACGTAGTGATTAAATATTCTATTTATATTGTCGGATGAAATCAATACATATCGTTTATTACCAATACCTTTGGGAATATAACCAAAATTTTCTCCATCCATCTCCGTTCCATGACTAAATTCGAAATCGACGTAATTTATAACACATCCATCTTTATATGTATCAAAATACATCTTGAGTTGGTAATCAATTATACGATCAAGACCCCTCATGGTATTTGTTGTACTATATGATACGTGTCCCATCAAGGTAACTTGGAAAGAGGTGTTCCCTCGATTAATATTATATGAACGTTTTGATGAGTCATATTTATTATACTTAACAAAGTCTGATTTTGATAGGATGCTTGTAAAATATTCGCAAGCAGCGTCGGTGCCCAATACTACTCCTTTATCCAATAGATCCTTATCAAACAAACTTTCTTGTAGACTTTTCATGTTATTTTAGTTTATATTTTATAATTATTTCTCTTCCACCAAATGATTCCTTAAATTTTTCTTTATCTATAACCATAAATTGCACATCAAACCCTGATAATTTTTTTATTCGAGAATTTCTTCTTTTTTGATCAAAAATAGGATGAACTCCTTCAACAAAAAAATTAGGTATATTTGGTTGTCTCTTATATTTTTTTATAGTTTCAAGTTTATCGTAAAGGTTTTTTCGATAAAATTCTGTACCGTCCCAAAACAAACTTACTGGTATAGAATCAATATAACTTAAAATTGTTTGTAATGCTAAAGAATTCTTATCTATATCTTTGGGATAATTATGTAATTCGAATTTTTCTCTGTTTTTAAATAGGATATTATATTGAAAATTTTCATCAATCCAATCACGAACATCACTTCGTATAAAAATATTGGTTATTTCAAATAATTCCGAAATAACAATATCCTTAGTTATGTTATCATCAAACAAACTTTCTTGTAGACTTTTCATATAAAAATAATAATGACATTTTATTATATTAATTCATGTCTAGTAATGTATCTTTAGAACAAGCCCTACAATCATATAGGGTTATGAATACACCAACCAAGTACTCTTGGAAGCAGCATTGGGCACAGGAGACATTCAGTAATGATGATGCCTTATTACTGAGTGTTGATGAAAGGAAGCAATTTAGTAAGAGATTAGAAGAGTGTCAAGCAACGATATTTCCAAATCTATTTACAAGTACAGGAACAGTAGGTTCTTTAAGGGACCTTGTTAATACTGCAGTTAATCCTGAGTTTAAGAATACAAAGAAAACCAACCGACATGTTATCTATAGTACATCAACTGAAGAACGACCAGTTGGTGAGACTGCATTTACACTATGGAATGGTTTTCAGGTAATTGACTTGGATATTAAAGATGCAACCCTTGCAAGAGAGATTAAAAAGATTATATTCGATAAACTCAAGAATTGTAACTGGTTCTTGGGGGTGTGTTTGAGTTCATCGAAGATGGGCCTTCACGTATGGACGAAGATTGCAGTTCCGGAGAAGGATAATGAAGATGTAAAGAAGAAGAGACTTCTTTTCCTAACCAACTTCCGTCATAAGTATTCATTTGTATACTTGAGTATCTTGAGTGGATGTGAGAAGTTGGGCTACACCAAGAACGATATCCTTAAGTGGATGGACCTGTCAATGTTCAAACCACAACAGGGAGCGATTATTGGATACGATCCACACCCACTTATTTCATCACATTTCTTTGAAGATTTCATCTATGTGAACTTTGATAGCATAGATGATGTTGGTTGTCCGGAGCTTGACTGGATAACCTATCCTGACCTTAAAGAAGTATTCAAAAGGTTTGATACCTTTGTTGATGATGAGAGAAACAACATTCAAGTAAGTGTTATTGACAAACCACTGCTTGAGTTTGATACACATAACAAAGTTCACTATAAGCATAATGAAAGGTGGAGACTTGCAAACACACTTGTATCCTTGTATGGGTTTGAACAAGGATATAGGTATCTCCGAATGATCACTAGTAACGCTGTGAAAGACAAAGAGTTACAAGCTGACTGTATCACAGCAAACAAATATAAGAAACCAGTTGATCCTTGGGCGGTTGATAGACTTAATAATGTACATGGGTTCAAAATCAAATTAAACATTGAGAATGATACGTTTGATGAGAGCGAGATATTCTCCGCAATGAAACAGATTGAGAATCCTGTGTTGATTAAGGAAAGTAAATACTACAAGGAATTCAAAATATCAAAAGACCAATATCTAGGCAATATAAGATATGATATTCTTGATGCCTGTGGGAGACTGACTCTGCTTGAGGCTGGTCCCGGTCTTGGTAAGACCGAAATGGTGAAGATGTTGGCAAAGGAAGGAAAGAAAGTGATGCTTGTTCTCCCATTCACCAGTGTTATCAAATCAAAGACTGAAGGAGATAAAGATTGGTATTACAGTTATGGAAACCGAGCTCCGAGACTTGATGTTGCAAAAGGTCTATCCCTTACAATTGATAAGTTCAGTCGTTTGAATCTGATGGACGTTAAAGCAAATGGATTTAACTATATATTCATTGACGAGAGTCACTTGATGTTCATGTCCGAGTACCGACCAGTAATGGCAAAGGTTGTTGAGATGATCAGGAACACCGAGATTCCAATCATTATGATGAGTGGAACCCCAAGCGGGGAACTCGTATTCTTTCCAGATGCTGTACACCTAAAGGTTATTAAAGAAGAAACAAGACAAAAGGTTTTTAAGGTAAATCTTGTAGACTCTAGTCAACACCTTATGTTCCAGATGTGTCGTGCTATGGCAAATGATATTGCTAATGGAAAACGAGTATTATTCCCTACAAATAATGGTACTCTCTATAGTAAACAAATTAATGCGGCCGTGACATATTTCCTACAACATGAACATGCAATCTATGAACCACTTCGTCTTCAGTATTATAAGAAAAGTAATGTGGGTGAGGATTTTATGGATGATGTGAACTTTAAGAAGACTATCAAAGACATCCAGGTGTTGTTATGTAGCTCATATCTTTCAGTGGGATCAGACATTTTGGATTCATATAATTTCGAAATTTATTTTGCGGATTTATATATGCCTCATGAATTAGACCAATGGTCTAACCGGATCCGTAAAACCAATCTATTTGTTAATTTATACGTAGCAAAAAATGATGCAGAAGGTAATTCACGTTCTCTTCATAAATTTAAACCACTAGACTTTAAACTTAATGATGAAGAGATAAAGAATGTCCATTCAATCTTAAGGATATGTAATGAGATGATTGAGAGGAACCCTGTAGAATATCGCTATAACAGTCTCGTATCTTCGATTATACGCGATAATAAGTTCATTGAGTATAATGAATTAGATAATAAGTATTACCTCAATGAAATCGCTTATAAAGTGATTTATTTTGAAAGGAAGTATCGCGAGTATGTTCAGCAACTCCCAGTAATTATGAAGGGTATGCAGGCATACGGGTATGAGATTCAAGCTCGTGATCTAAAGGATTTTAAGATGGAAGGGATGGAGGACTTCTCTAATCTTAAGGACATGGTTAAGCTCGCTTACGACGAACAACTCACTCTTAATACCACACACATCGAAGAGTTGATGGATATTATCACTGAGGATAGGTTAAACATCTATAAAGAAGTTCTCAGAGGTAGGTTTGACATTAAGAAAGGTAATGAATGGAAAGAGGATTTAAGCAATAACAAGATGATCGTGAAGAACATCGAGGTTTTTGAAAAGGTAGTCCCCATCTTCGTGTCACTCTCTAAACAATACGAGATGGACCAAATCCGGGATATTTTCGAACACTGTAGAAACAAGAATGGAACATTTAACTTTGCAGCAATAGGTAGGGTTAGGACACTTGTGAATATAATGTACAATGATAAGAACGAGCGACTTGACCTTCCTATTAAGGAGTTTATGATGGAAGCTTATGAGTTTAGTGATCTCGGCGAGACCACAAAAAGTAACTATAATAATTTCTTAAGATCGTTCGCCATCAAGTATGCCAATCGGGTGAGTACAGATATCATTAAAGTCAATCTTGCAGCTATGACCATGGACGATATGGTGAAGAAGTTTGACCAGATCTTCAAGTGTCTTGTTAAGTGTGGAAGACCAAAGCGTGATGGTAAGTTTACAATGGAGAGAGTTGAGTTGTTGTGGCCAGAGAGAACATCTCTTGAAGATAACATTGGAGAGATGATCGATAACTCATTTATCGGTGAGTTTCTCGGAAATCAATAAATAATATTATTTAATAATGCCTCTGGAATTAAAATAATATAATTTTATATTTATTATTTAATCATGATAGAACCAGACAAAACAATAACCAAAGGATATTATTGGAGAGAAGAATATATTAAAAATCATTTCCCCGAATTTTATCAATATTTAATTGATAATTATCCGGATGATATAACGTGGTTAGAAAAACTTTATTGGTGGAAAAATAATATAATCAATTATCCAGTATGTGCTATATGCGGAGAGCGAGTATCGTTTAATAAATCAGATAAATATTATCATAAATATTGTTCATTAGTATGTTGCGGTAAAGGAGAAGATACTAAACAAAAAAGAATTGACACTTCTATAAAAAAATATGGAGAAAAACATTTTACAAACAGGGATAAGGCTAAGCAAACAACGTTAAAAAAATACGGTGTAGAAAATGTTTCCCAAATTCCTTCGGTTGTAGAAAAAAGGAAAAATAAAAGTCTCGAAAAATATGGTGTAACTTGCACTTTACATGCACCAGAAATAATTTTAAAAAAAGAAGAAACTTTTAAGAAAAAATATGGAGTTAAAAATTATGTTGAAATATTAAATTTGCCCCAAAATATCGAAGAAAATAAAAAGAAAATATTAAATAAACATAGAAATAATTTTTTAAAAGATAATCCTGATGTATTATGGTATAACGATGATGGGTCATGGGAAGTAAAATGTAATGATTGTAATTGTGATTTATGTAAAGAGAAACATTTTACAATATTTTCCGGAACATATTGGGATAGAAATAAAATTGGAACGGTTTTGTGTACAAAACAAAATCCTCTACATTCGAATCAATCGGGATTGGAAAAATTTGTAAAAAACATATTGATTGAATATAATATAAATTTTGTTGAAAGGAATAGGTCTATATTAGAGAATCAAGAAATTGATATATTTATTCCATCAAAATCCATTGCTATTGAATGCAACGGGTGCTACTGGCACGATTCCGATAATAAACCAATTCATTATCATGAAGAGAAGTATTTAAAATGTAAAGAAAAAGGAATTCAATTAATTTCTATATGGGAGGATTGGATTAAATTACATCCGGAAATAGTAAAATCTCTGTTATTATCTAAACTTGGTATATATAATGAACGAATATATGCCAGAAAGTGCGATATTAAAGAAATAGGAGATGAATATATCGATTTCCTTAATCAAAATCATATTCAAGGTAAAACAAATGCTTCCGTTAAAATTGGGTTATTTTATCAAAATAATTTGATCGGTGTTATGACCTTTTCAAAAAGAAGTAAATTAAGCGGAGGTAAAAATGATAATTGTTGGGAATTAACAAGATTTTGCACGAAATTAAACACCCAGGTTATTGGAGGCGCTGATAGGTTATTAAAATATTTCATTAGACAATATAATCCATCAAGTATAGTGTCATTTTCATCTAATGATATCAGCAATGGGGATTTATATAAAAAACTAGGATTTTTGACCAATGGGAAAATTACTAATGCATATTGGTATATAAATCAATCTAGTTATATTAGATATCATAGGACTTCTTTTACTAAATCTAGATTAAATCAATTAGGATATGATACTGAAAATAAAACCGAATTTGAAATAATGAATGAATTACCATTTTATAGGATATATGATTCAGGGCATGTAAAATGGAAACTTAAATTAAATTAAGCATATGAATGTAATTATTACAATACCCAAAAAGATTAAATGGGAAGACTATAAGAAAGAATTAGAAACTGTTGCATATGGATCTCAGATGATGTTATTCAAAGTTCCATTCAAACCTAAACAAAATCTTATTGGAGGACGTTGCTATATATGTCACAATGGATATGTACAAGGATGGATGGAGATAGTTGATGTTATATATAGTGATGGATTCACTTGTTCTACAACCGGAACTGTTTGGCCGAAAGGATGGTACATATGTCGATCTGGGAAGTTTCATTATATGGAAGATATGATTCTTATGAAAGGGTTTCGAGGAATAAGATACGTTGAAAATATATGATATTTCATATAAAACATACATAACTAGACATAAACATATGAAATATCATATATAACAAGAGGATCTCAACCGAGATCCTCTTTCAAATAATCGTATAACGAAGTCATTCCTTCTTTTACTTGATCTTTGCCTTTACATTTATTCTTTAACCATTTAAGAATAAATCCGAATTTTCTTCCTTTAAAAGGACATCTACAATCAGAAAATTCACCTTCAAGATTTCCATAATACGTTTCTCCACAAAGGAATATAGTTTTTTCGGAAAAATTTATATGATGAGATTTCATTTGTTTAATAACTTCTTCAGCCCATTCTTTTCGTTTTTCGGCCGAAAAATCACTGAGATATGTATTATAAGGAGATATGGTTTTATTTAAGGGTAAAAGAAAATGCTTTGCTGATAGTATATATATATGATCCGCATGTAATACTTCTTTCGCATATATGATGGATTTTTTGAATATAGAAGAAGTATACATGTCTTCAGCCTTACAAGTCGAAGATTTCTTTTCTTGTGAACAACCTATAAATACATTCATATCTAAATAATCAATATTTTTCGAATAGTTTATAGTGATAAATGAATATATTCACTATTAAACATGTTAACATATGAAGAAAAACTCACAAGTTTTATTGATAAAAATTCCGATTTAATTGATAAATACGATAATTTAGAATGCTGTCCCGTTCCACTTGAAGACTCTATGTCAAGTATTGAAGACGGGATGAACGTGATGCAGAAAGCAAACAAATTTTCTAACTTTGATACAATCTTAAAATCCGCGCTCCACGTAGCGATACGCGAGAACATCTCTATTGAAGATGCATTTGATATTATGAAGGAAGCCCCGGGTGAGTGGATTCCAGAGAACTCCATCCAGCAATATTTCAAGGAGATTAATCATATTTATACCAAGAACAATAACGATTTTGATATCGAGTACTGTCCTGAGAATCGTGATAAACTTATATCTATGAATCTCAAGACAGTTATTAGTATAGCTAAGGGCTTCCAGGGACTGGGTCTGAGTCTACAAGATCTCATTAGTGCCGGTAACTTGGGATTAGTGATTAGTTGGGATAAGTATAATCCGAAGAAGTCCACTCTCCATGATGACGTGCGGGTCGCTCTTGAATCCTTACCAGACACCGTTACATATAAGGATATTGAAGCGGCTGTTAACTCATTCTTCACTTACGGTGATGTTAAGAATAAGTTTGTATATCGGTTTGGTAAGCCAGGTCAGTATAAGAAAGAAGAAGTACTGAAGTGGGTCGATAAGAATATTCAAAATGCAAAGTTCAGTTCGGTAGCTAGCATGTGGATACGCGCCTATATAATGATTGAACTAGATAACTACAGCAGGCTTGTTAAGAAACCCAAAGCGGATATTAAGAAGGAGAAGGAGGAGTTTGGTAGTTATAAGAAAGAGATTACTGTTGATATAGATGCACCCGTCAAGTCCGACTCAGATACTACGGTTGGGGACCTTCTGATGATAGAAGACGACTCACGAACTGACCTGGATATTAATGAAGCATATTATACATTTAAGGAATCACTTAAAAAACTCCTTGATGGGGTAAAGACAAGAGATCGGGTTATTTTCCTTAAGAAATTTGGTATTGGATTACCACGACCGATGACCCCACGAGAGATCTCCGATCAGGAGGGTTTAAGTATAGCTCGTATTAGTCAAATACTCCAAGAGACAATCAACCACATGAAACTCAACGCACAGAAGTACGATATCGATCCTGATGTTTTGTTTGATGCTGTCCGAAAAATAAACTAATGAATTTTAATATATTAAAATATGCAGAAACTAATTGGTATTCGTGGTCATAGAGGTGCTGGTAAGGAATCCGTTGCGTTCCTACTCGCTAGTACTCTTGAGTTTATTGATCGTACTGAAGAACTTGAAGTAAATAATGAAGAAGCATATAAACATCATTTTAATATAATGTATAATGATGTCGTAAAGAAACTCGTTGATGATAAAGATCGTGCTTTTGCAGAATCCGATTTTAAATACGTTTATCTCGACGCGTTTGGTGATGCGCCCAAAACCATGGTTCAACAGCTCCTTGGGTGTGACTTCAAATACTTGCAGGAAGAGTATTGGAAGGACCATGCTGTAGTAGATTTGAGGACATTCACAATTGAAGAAGTGGATGAGCTTCCAGAAGGACTTATGAAGCCTGGTACGATGATGTCTTATTGTCCATCTTACCTCGACGACGAAAGAAGTACTGGCGAGTGTAAGATGTCTCTTCGAGATTTCATTCTCTATTTTGGTCAATCCGTAATGCAGAAGTATTTTGGTCGGGATGTATGGGTGAAGAGCACAGCACAGAATGATAGAAGAAATGAAGAGTATTTTGAAGACGGAATCCGCATCTATACTGATATTAAAGCACCCACAGAACTCAGTTATCTTATTGATAAACATGCAGTTATAGTCAATGTTGAGAGACGCGGCTATAAGAAAAAGGGTGGTCTTGACTTATTGAAGGACGACCAGAGATGGGACTTTAGTCTCCAAATCAAAGGAAATGACTTAATGTCAATTAAAGACGACATATTGAAAATAGCAGAAAGTATATATTATGGCAATAGTAACTAGAAGAACAGTCAAGTTTAAGAAACTTGTTCCAGAGGCAACACTTCCTACATATGCACATGATGGTGACATAGGGTTGGATGTGTTTGCTGTGAGTATGGATTATGATGAAAAGAACGATGTGTATATCTATCACACAGGACTCGCATGTGAGACATCCGGACACATGGGAATACTCGGTATGATGAAGTCAAGTATCTATAAACACGGAGACGCCTATCTTGTTAATGCGGTGGGATTGATTGATAGTGATCAGTATAGGGGGGAGATTTGTTTTATATATAAGAATAGAACATCTCTTGAACAGCGAGCAATCAATAATGCATCAATTATGTGGCCGCGGCGACCATTTTGGTGGAGGTTGATACATACTTTTGAAGATGAGATTGAGTACTGGAGAGATATGGTGAGCCCTTATCCGTATGCGCCATATAAGGTCGGCGAAGCGATAGGTCAGTTGGTTCCTTTAACCTTTGATCATATTGATATTCAAGAAGTTAAGGAGCTTTCAAGCACCGAGCGAGGTGAAGGTGGGTTTGGCTCCAGCGAGGCGTCAAAGAAGAAACCGACAAAAAAATCTAACAAAAAGGTTAAAGAACAGTAATCCTTTTTATATTTATAAAACATAAGAGCATAGTAAGGTTCCTATTTTTAGTTAAAATATGGTTTTTAAGTTTTTACCTTCCGCTCTTTGTTTAGAACTATGATAGATAGCATAAGAAGTTCCTATAAAATTGATCGTTTTACCAGTGAATTACTTCTCGCTGTCTTTTTTTATACACGAAATTAAAACAAAAAAAGTTATGATGAATCCAATTCTTATTAAGGCGTTTGGAGTTTGCACGACCGAATCAAAGCAGCTCAATAACAAGGACTATGTTTTCAGTGAGGCACTCAAGAGAGGTTACTTGATTATCTATCCGGAACTTATCAATGAGGACGTTATACGTTTCATTGAATCCGAGACAGTTGACTATAACTCCACCTTTTATAAGAGTTGGAAGCAGATGAAGTCCAAGTCCAGGTTCGAACAGTTCATCGACCAGGTCCTCCACTACGCAACCACTTACGGAACCGATTTCCAGAGCGAGTTCGTATACAAGTGCAACGATGACGACAGGAGTGATGTTCCGGACATCAAGACCTACAAGGTCATTGGACTTGCAACCATTAAGGAGGTTGTTGAGAGGTGTATCGGGATGCTCACCAGTGGTATCGCTATGTCTAACGATATGGTAACCACCTGTGTCGACTACATTGTTGATCATAAGGCCTGGATCCCTTCCGACTTCGCAGTAGAGGATGTTCAGAACCGCGAGGCAATGATTCAGCTCTGTGACCGACTTGGAATCCACCCTCGCCGTGGGCTTGAGATTGTCCGTTGGATGGTTTATAAGGCTACTGGTAACGCCCTCCTTATCAAGGACCGTAAGACTATCGAGGCTATCAAGGCTAACTCAGGAGTGATTAACTTCGGAATCTTTGACGAGAGAGACCTCACCGAACTCTCAAAGGTATTCTTCAGGTTTAAGCCTATCTTCCTTGCATTTAAGACAAGCGTATGGAACAAGAAGATTATCAATGACATCCGTAGGATGGCTGATAAGAACCATGTTCCTATGCGAGAGGGGTTCTGGCAGACAGTGCTTGGTGAGCGTAAGGACCTTAATGAGGTTTATGACAGACTTGGTGAGCTCACTAGCTTCAAGATTGTCTCACTCCTTCAGACCATCCGCGAGAGGTTCCTTCTTGCAAAGGACGGTGGTAAGAACGCTTACTTCATCAGGAACGGAAAGGCCTGGGTAGATAACGATGGCGCGAGTGTTGTTCTTGATGAGAAGTATCTCAACGGGGTCTTCGGAGTCCTTTATGCCGAGCTCGTTGACAGGCTCCGCAAGAAGGCGGGTGTAGTTCGTTTCCCTTCCAGTATCGACCTTGCATGTCCAGTATCCGAGAAGAAGTTCGCTGGAAACCTTCCTTACGGTTCCGCCTATAAAATGTCCAATCACAACTACTTCGGTATCTACTGGAGGGAGTCCGATGGAACACGCGACTTTGACCTTTCCTTTACCGACGCAAGCGGATATAAGATTGGTTGGAATGCTGCCTATAGGAGTGGAGAAGAGGTTCTCTTCAGCGGTGATATGACTACCGCAAGGCCTGAGGCAACCGAAATCCTTTACTTCAAGGGTGGTACCCGTCAGGAGGGTGTTCTTTGGAACAACCGATTCAGTGGTCAGGAAGGCAGTAAGTTCCGTTACTTCATGGGGCGTCAGGAGATTGATTATCTCGATAAGAACTACATGGTTGACCCTAATACAGTAGAGTTTGAGGAGTGGACTACGAGTGAGAGACGAGAGGAGATGATGGGTGTTGTAATGGATAACAAGATTTATCCTTGCAAGTTTGGTTTTGGCCAGAGCATTGTCTCACGTGGGTTCAGCTCAGTAGATAAGTTCGATATGATGAAGCGCAAGCTCCACAGCGTCATTGACCTCAAGACACTCTTGCTTGACGCCGGGTTCACTGAGTGGAAGGCCGAGATGACTTACGTTGATGAGAACGGTGAGACCAAGCAGGTGGTTCCAGACTACGACTTTACTGCACTTGATAAGGATACTCTTATCAATCTCTTTACTCCGGTAGAAGAGTAATAGAATATAAATATTAAGATGAAAGGAATCTCGAAAGAGGTTCCTTTTATTATTTATACATGAAAGATTTAATACAATACATAACTGAAAAAAGAAAAATTGATATAGACAGTATCAAATATTCTATTGTTAATATAAGTAATATAACTGATCTTAGAGATTTTACTATTGAGTATTCTTTCGATTCTTTAAAGAAATATATTATTGATCAATTTGATATAGATGATAAAGAGGAAATTGATAGTATATGCGATAAAGCATCTAAACTTAAACCAAATGAATGTTTTATTCATCGTGGAGACGACTATTGTTTAATAGTAAGCCGCGTGAAATAAATATATGTTATTATGAGTAAAAGAATCGACTATAGCAATATAAGCTGTGTAGAACAGTTAAACGAGGAATATAACCTTGTTCCTGCAGAGATTATAGAAAAGAAATCCGAAATCAAAAAAATGGAGGATAAAGATAAAGAATCTCACGAAAAGAAAAACGAAGAAGAGAAAACCGTTAATCCCGATAAATTCGAAGTCATCTACGCAGATCAGCATCCCAAGGAATTGAAGAACATCTTCAAACACATCATTGTATTCACTAATGATCGTGATCCAAAGAACAATAAGACATTGAAGAATATCATAGATGCTATTGACGCTCTCAAAAAGAAACACGTAGAGATCGTCCCCGAACTCCATGTGTTTGTTGCAGCTGAGATGGTAGCGGACGATCGCGAAGAGACTATTGAGTTGACGGATGGTGATGAAAAGTTCACTATTAAGGAACAATCTAATCTCGATACACTCGTATTCAGTAGGCTTGGTGTTCAGGATGAAGACCAGTGTGAGCATATTGTTAAGCTCTTACAGGACCGCGGGTTCCTCGTATTAAATCCTGTTCAGTACGCTGCGCTTGCCTGTGATAAGTATGATACTGCATGCTTACTTGAAAAAGGTGAGATTCCTCAACCACGATTCTGTTTGATGACAAAAGACATCCTTTATGATGAAAAGCAATATAATCAATCAATGAAGGATGTTTATCCTCAATGGAATGAGAAAGATCCGGACAAAAATGAAGAATTAACTTTTGTATGTAAGATTCTTGATGGTCACGGTGGAACAGGCGTAGCTATGATAGATGGTAAGAAAATTCTTGCTTGGTTACAGCTTGTATTTGCTATCGATCCTGAACGTCGTCTTATTCTCCAGAAGAAGGAAGAAGCAGATGGTGGGGATATCCGTGTACATGTTCTCACTCTTCGTAATAAACAGGTGATACTCGCGGCCATGAAACGTGTAAAAATCGCTAATGACTTTAGGAGTAACGTGAGTCTTGGTGCTGCAGCAGAACCAGTAAAACTCACACCAGAACAGGAACAAATCGCTCTCAAAACCGCAACTCTTACAAAGATGCCTTGGTGTGCTGTTGATATTATGCCGCTCGTAAAAGGAAGTAATAAAGAACTCGGTGATAATGTCGTGTTAGAGGTCAATGCAAGCCCGGGTACTGATGGTATCAGTGATGTTATTAAAGAGAACTTCGTAAGTATCCTTCTCAACGAACTTGATGATCCGAGTGAGTTTATGCTTCAAGATAAGACTGCTGGATTTATAGAAGCGGTTACTGTTAAATTCGAAGATGGAGTAGAAAAGAGTTTTCTTGCAAAACTTGATACGGGTAATAGTACATTTGCAAGTACTCTTGAAGTTGGTGAGTATACAGAAACTGATGGTAAAGTTACATTCTCGATTGATGGTAAGAATATGACGTTTGATAAAGAACGTGATATTAATGCGGTGGCTGGGGAAGATACTTATAAGAGACCGGTTATTCAGGTTAAAGAACTTACACTCGGTTTAAGAAAAATTAAAAATCCATATATTGCAATTGTTAAGAGTCGTGAAAAGAAAACCACCAACATGCTCCTTAACCGGGATACCCTTGCAAAACTCGGATATACAGTTCATCCAAATAATGGTCATATGTTAACTGACGAGATGCAGAAAGTAAAGATTATCTAATGATAGATTTCACTCACTACATAAAGGCAAAATCCGTTGCAGATACTTATCTCCAGCACAGCAGAGACTTAAACGGGACTCCAAAGAAACAACACTTTATGGCCCGTTTGAGTCTTTGTAATGGTTATAAGGGGTTGTTGGATGATAACAGAACTAAAACTAGTTTATTCAAATGGACATCTGAGGATCTCGCAAAGAAACTTGGTATGTCTTGGGATGAGATATGGGATGAGATGCCTGATGAGTTCGGATACAATAAAGAAATCAAACAACTCGACGACGAAGACATTAAGTTCTATGTTGGAATGACTGATGTTATGGAGAAGGTATGTATCCTTATGAGAAATGGAATTCCACTTCCTGAAGGAGTTGAAAAGAAAGTCAATCGGCGTTACCTACTTAAGATGATGGAGATAGCAGATCGTGATACAGTGATGCATGAGATTCAAGGAACCACGTTCATAAACGGAATCGGACAGATAATATACTTAAAGAATCTCAGAAACGATCTCGTTCCTATTAACTGGTCAACTATCAATGACTGTTACAGACGTGTATGGAGATTCTACATCGAGAAGGTGGGACGAGAACAAAAATGGATGTTATCAAAGAACAAGAGACATAATTATATATATGGTCTGACTCACGGGGTGATCAATATCACAAATTATTATGATAAACCTATTGTCAACGACGAGACTTGGGTGAATGAGATAAAGGAAACATGCAACGTACTTATCAATCTAGTTGATAGTCAACGACTTACAAATTATTCTCTGTTTACTGATGACGCTCTTGCCGAGATGCTTATGTGTATCAAACTCTGTGGACAAGTGGATTGTATAGAGAGAATTGCTGCACTGAACGCACTGTCATTGAGGTTCGATTCCACTAAACTCATCTTCCGTGAACACAAATGTGAAAAGTTCAAAGACGAACTCTTGCAAAACGAACACACAAATATACTATACATACTTAATGTCCTCTTTTAAGGAAATATTATTTTGGATCTGGCAGTCCCCACAAAACCTACTTGGACTGCTGATGTTACTCTTTTACAGAAAAGAAAAGGAGTATCACCGACTCAACGGCAGGACCTTCTACTTCACAGACGAGATGCCGTCGGGGATAAGTCTTGGTAATTATATCATTATGAATAGAGAAGACTGGGTTGAAGGGATGCGCCATGAGTATGGACATACAATTGATAGTCGACGTTGGGGACCACTTTATCTCCTAATTATCGGGCTTCCAAGTCTCCTGGGAAATATCTATGATAGAATATTCCATGCAAACTGGAAATACAGTGATAGTTGTGAGTGGTACTACAATCAACCATGGGAGAAGAGCGCGGATCGGAACGGAGGAGTTGATAGAAAAGCTTATATAGAGAAGCTGAGGAGATGGGGGTATTAAAACCTAAGGAATCCAGTAGGATTCCTTTTATTATTTAATAAAACTACTATATAAGTATGAACGATTACAATTACATCTTATTAGTTGACTACGGTCATGGAACTAGAAAGTATACTGCAGGCAAGAGATCACCAGACGAAACCCTCTTTGAAGGCGAATGGAATAGAGAAGTGGGAAAGAAGATTGTTGATGGGATGCGTGGGCTTGGAGTAGAGGTAATTGAAGTGGTTCCTGAGGATGAAGACATTCCTTTACAGAAACGTTGTGCAAGAGTTAATAAGGTTGTTCGTGATAACCCCGATAAGAAATGTAGATTCTTGTCTGTACATATCAACGCAGCGCCCGCATCATCCTCACCAAAAGGAGATGGCTGGGTAGACAACGCTAGCGGATGTAGTGTGTGGGTAAGCAATAACTGTTCACCAGAGAGTGTCAAGATGGCACATTGCTATTATGATGTTGTGAAGGAGTTTGGATTAAAAGGAAATAGAAGTGCTCCAAAGGAAGGTGTGTGGAGAGCTAACTTCACAGTACTTGCAGGCACACTCTGTCCAGCGATGCTCACAGAGAATCTCTTTATGACTAACCATAAAGAAGTGGAGTTCTTGAAATCAGAAGAAGGCAAAGAGACTATAGCAAACATGCATATATGTGCGTTATGTAAATATATGGGATTACCATATGCGCTCGTCACAGCAGAAAGAGAAAAGTAAGAAGACATTCAAAACCTGGTTGTATGAAGCATTCAGTGAGAAGGGCATCGGGTCAGCAAAACGACTCGTAGGTGCCTTTATTGCTTTTGTCAGTATGTGTTGTATAGTGTACTTGACTATCACGGCGGGTCCTGTGATGATTGTTGAAAACCTACTTCAGACCAGTCTCATCACCGGCGCAGCACTCCTCGGTCTCCATTCAATCACATCTATCTGGAAGAACGGAAGCATGAGTGTTGGTGGTGGAGGAAAAGACATCTCTTATAGTGGAGAAGACAGCAAGAAGGTCCTTGAGGATGTGCTCGCTAAAGAAACTGTGACAGAAGAACCCTCTGTAAATGAACCTGTCGAAGAGCCATGAAGAGTCTTGTAGAAAGTCTTTTTGATAGTGACCTGGTAGAAAAAGATACCGGGAAGGAGTGGTTGTATGCGTTGGTTACAGAAGTTCACTTCTTTTCACAACGATATACCGAATATTTAGCAGATGCAAAACAAGCCATCAAACACGACTTTAATAAAGCGATGAAAGACTTCAAGCCACAGAAGTGGTCTAGTAATAAATGGGAGTTTATGGATATGATTCGGAGTGCAGAAGATGACGAGCTGATGAGAGAACTGGTTTACCTGCTCGCAACCCAGATATCAACCGCGGATGCCCTGAGTAGTAATCACAATTTAACTAAATGTGTTAGGAAAGTGATGTCGAAGTATATAGATAACAAACATTTTGCTATATTTGTCACAACTAATAGTAGTGATGCAGATGAAAGGTTGATTAAAGTGCATTTTGCAACAGGTACACAAAACGACGGATACTTATCAATATATTTTAGCACTGAAATCTAATACATACTATAATACCCATACACTAGAAGAGATATCTCAGGATATCTCTTTTTATTATTATTTAATTAACTTAATATTATTAACATGCATCTAGCGGAAACGTCATTGATTAAGAAATACGAAAACGATATCGGAAGTAGTATAGTTGAGGTCGGTGGAGAGGTGAGTCACGAGCTTCACTGGCTTCCTTATCTGGATGATCAGATACTCGAACAGCTCGTCGGTGGGTCTATTATCGATGAGAAGATCGATGAACGGCTTGATGCTCGCGGAGTGACCGAAGAGAACATAGCTGCGTGGAACCAGGCGGTCTCTGACCTGAGCGCACTGACCGAGCGAGTAGGTGTGATCGAGGGGAAGCCCGCGATGGAGATTACCGCTGAGGATATAGAAGGATGGAATAAATCATCAAAATGGCAAGAAAATTAAAAGAAGGATATGAGTTCAATAGTACAGTTTAATAGAAAGTTCACGCAGGCACAGTTGACCGCTGCTGAAGGCAGTGGGACTATCAACGACGGAGTCAATAATGTTGCGGTCATCAACGGCTGTTGGTACATAGCATCATCACTCGCAACACGCTTATATGTAGGTTCGCTCGAAGGGGGATCGGGTGCGGTCCTGAAGAGAGTCGCAGATATAACTGACTTCTCTGGGTTGGATGGAAGTGTCTCTAAAAGCGCGAGTGGGGCGAGCGACGCCGCCAGCAGCAGGACGAGCAGCGTCCAGGTGGTCGGTGGGTTCACTATCGCCGAGACCGACGGTGTACTCGACGGAAACGGGTCGTCAGTCACGTCTGTGAAGGCAGATATGGCTGGAGCAGCAGACAAGGCCTACGACGACGCGAAGACCTATGCAGACGGGCTGATCACTGCGCTCGGAACCGTGATGCACTTCGAAGGTGTTATCGACACTGAGGCGAACCTCAAGAGCACGGTCACCACACCAAAGAAAGGTGATGTCTGGGTAGTCACAGCAGACAGCTCTGAGTGGGTCTATACAGGAGACTCCGTAGACGCTACACACCCCTATGACTCCACCAAATGGCAGAAGTTTGGAACAACCGATGTGAACGGGGCTCTGTACAAAGGGAGCAACGCGTTGACTAACGAGACCTTCGTGGTGACTGACGGAGTGAACGGACAGATGAAGGCCATCTCTGACGCTGACATAGCAACGAGACTCAACTACAAGACTAAACAGACAGCGGTCCCGGATCCCGCGGCGAGCGGCACGGCGACGACTGCTATCACCTCTATCAGTCAGGATACGAACGGAGTGGTGACAGTCAGCAAAGCCAACATACCGAGTGGTACTGGAAGCGTGGGTACAGCATCAGCAGCGAGCGATGCCTGGAAGACAGTAGTTCACGACACATCCCTATCTGGTCACACCCTGAGTGGTAACACAGTGGCTATTCCTGCGGCAACAGGACAGACAGGTGGTGCTGGTGGAAACGATGGTTATATGACTGTGCAGCAAGCCACCAACCTTAACACAGCTATCTTGGCACTGACCTGGGATGAGTGATTGGGAAATTTATTAACTCTCTATGAAGAGACCCTCATATAGGGTCTCTTTTTTGTTATTATTTATATGACTTATACATGCACGCGAGTGCACAGATTAAAAAGGTAAATAAATTTTAATTTATATGAGTTATGTGAATTTTAAACGAAACCTCACCAGGGCACAGATAGAGCTCTTGGGAGAGACTGGATACGACACAGCAGTTGACGGAAAGATCTACTTCGCAACGGACGGTGGTGTCTGGGTTGGTGGATCAGACGGAAAGGCCCATCTGAAGGCCGACCTAAGTGGTAACGATGAAGATGGAGAGACATACATAGACAGTAATAAAGAATTCTTGTTCAGACCAACTGCAGATGGATCGCTGACGAGCACAGATATCAACCGCGGGCAGTTCGTGGAGATGAAAGGGAAGAGTTGTGTGTGGAATCAGTTGGTGAAGAATGGTAACTTCGCGGGCGGAACTACAAGTTGGGAGAATATCACAAGTGTAAACAATGGCATTGCAACGGTAGTAAAAGCCGCAACTGGTTCAGCGACTACCATTAACGGCACACAATTAAATATGCCATATATTGTAGGGCATAAGTATTTGTTCTTGCTGAATGTTAAATCAAATAATGTCGCAACTAAAATATCATTTATCCCAACAGCAACGGCTTCACAAGGAGTAGTCGACTATGCACTATATAGTAGTTGGACAAAACTCTCTTATATATGGACGTGTCCTGCCACTTTTGGCACTTCATTGCAGATTAGAGGATATAATGTTTTAGACCCGGATACTGACATTGATTTTTCCTTTACCAATGTCCTCTGTATCGACCTCACCCTCCTCGGCATCGACAACTTGACAACAGTGGCGGAGGTAGAGGAGTGGCTGGAGAAGAACGTTGGATTGAGACCTTACTACGCATACAACGCAGGAACCATACTCAGTTTCTGTGGTCAGACCCTCAAGACAGTAGGATTTAATCAGTGGGATGAGCAGTGGGAGTTGGGTGACATAGATTCAACCGGAATAAATGCAGTTAATAACAATAAAATAAGAAGCAAAAACTATATCCCAGTAACCCCCGATACTGTATATTATTTTAAATCTCCTGTGGGATTTAATTTATTTATGTACGATATAAATAAAAATTTAGTGATTGCTTATAATCAAGGTTCAGGTACTTATAAGTATGTTGAAGCTAATTCAACAAAACAAACATTAAGTAATGTAAGATATATTAGATTCTCATCAATCGGTACAAGTACAACCACTTACAACCACGACATCTGCATCAACCTCAGCAACGCTTCCAAGAACGGTACATACGAGCCTTATATAACTCACTCTCTCCCAGTCAATATAACTACGTTAACTGGCAAGAAACTCGTTGGTGGGGTTCCGACCGGATCGTCTCAGGTGATACTCCCAACTGGTGCACGGCGAGCAGGATCGATTGCGGACTCGGTCATAGTAGAGAGAGTCGGTGGAGTGCCTTGCATAACTAAGATTGTGAGACCATTGGGAAGTGTGGATATGGGGACGCTGACATGGACGAAATATACAAGTGGTAATCATACTTTCTCGGCAGGAATTGACGATAAACGGATAGTTGAAGGAATCGGTGATAGTATTCTCGTTTGTGCGAAATATGATGTTACTGAACGCTTATCTTATGCCAATGCAGATGCGTTGGATAAAGTTATTCTTGAACAAGCGGCTACTTCTCCTGGAGGAAATAGGGTAATTATTTCTGACTCCGCTTACGCTTCCAGTGATGCCGCCACTTTCAAATCCGCAATGAATGGCGTTACTCTCATATATGAACTCGCCACACCTGAGACCTGGGTTCTCGACACACCCGTGCCTGTACAATACATAGTCGATCCGACCGGGACCGAGCAGTGGGTACCAGAGAATGGAGACACACCTTACACCATCCCTTGTCAGTCAACGATAATGTACACGAGTGGAGAAAGTGGAGCAGGGCTCTGGAAGAGCGGTGAAGGCGAGGGGAGTGTGATGATGGATAACGACAACCAAGCTAAGAACACATCCGAGGTCGCCCTCGGGCAGTACAACAAGTCGAACCGGGGGTCTGGGACGTATGGGTCTGGGACGAACACAGCAGGGAGTGTTGGTGTAGGGACCGGTGCGAACGATAGGAAGAATGCGCTCGAGGTGATGCAGAACGGAGATATGTATGTAAAAGGGATTGGTGGATATGACGGGACGAACGCTGCCGGGACGAGCATAAGTACACTTCAGACAGTACTGGCGCTTCTTGAGAGTGGGAAGCAGGACGCGCTGACGTTCGATGCGTATCCGACCGAGGGGAGCCTCAATCCAGTGACCTCCGCCGGGATCTATGCTGCCTTGGTGGGGATGCATGACGTGCGCGACCTGTCAATGTATGACGTGAGTGGTGTGAAGACCTTGTTCAGGAACACCGCGAACTGCTATGTGGTCAGATCTCCCGGCGTCTATAAGATACCACTCGTTTATGGGAACGGGGTGAAGAACGGACAGACGAACAGTGTGGCTTACACCAGGCAGGGATCGACCTATACAGCAGACTTCGTCAACCACCTGGGAGCGACCCTCACCAGTCCCTACATCGAGGAGAACGCAGGCTGCAGCGCTGCAGGCGCAGGTCTCCTCTGGCAGACGAAGGCAGGAGTGGTGAACGGGATATCATTAACCAGTGGGCAAGACTGTCGCTATCTCCAGTTCAACGTCACTGAGGTCCCATCTACGAATGCACTCGCGGTCTTATATATAACCGACTCTAATGACGACATCATATGGAGCTGGATGATCTGGATGACTGCCGACAACCTCGCTCCGTTCACTCTCACGAACTACACTAGTGTCGATTACGATATGCTTGGGCTCCCGCTCGGCGCGGTCTGGAACGCCGCTCACGATCACTATGTCATTCCTCATTATCAGTGGGGAAGGAAAGACCCTATGTGTCCACCTACTACATACAACTCAACCACCAACATGACCTTGTATGATGTGACCGGGGCGACATATACGGGGTTTGGTAATTACGGTGTAGCGAACGACGGTGATGCTGGGGGGACGGTGCGTTCGGTTGCAAACTCGATCAAGATGCCAAACAAGTTCTTCTTGCAATACAACACAACAACGTATAACTGGAATAACCTGGCGTGGTTTAACAACTTCTGGAACGCTGCTGAGACAGCTTCATCGTCTCTTGCTGATAACCAAGACACAGCTATAAAGACCATCTATGACCCATCTCCCGCCGGGTACATGCTTCCAGCTGGACGGTTCGCTACTGGGTTTACAACTACCGGCGCCAACTCATCGACGACTTCGGAGTTTAACGTCATCGGATCGTGGAGTAACGGATGGACAATAAAGAAGAATTCAATAGATAAGATTGGTGTTTATTTTCCCGCATGCGGCTATCGCAATGGAGAGTCTGGAGGACTGGGCAATGTTGGTTCTATTGGCAGCTGGTGGACTTTTGCTCCCTACAGCCAGACCCTCGCTCGTTATCTGAGCTTCAGTAGTACCATTATGTATCCCCTTAACGGCAACTACCGTGCGAGCGGTTTTGAGGTTTGGCCCTCCCGAGAATAAGAATTATTTACGACCCTGTCCCCGTTTACCCTTGGGGTAAATGGAGATAGGACAGGGTTTATAAAAAACTAAACAAATTTATTGAATATGATTAATATTGAAAACATAAACATATACATAAATAATTCAAAAGATGATCTTATTGTAGATAAATTAAAACAATTCAATTTAGTAAATCGGACACCAATTGAATGTATGATGTTTATTGAAGAACTAATTGAAAAATATGAAAAATAAGAACCCCAAACAATTCTACGAATTACCTGTTTATGATAGGGCGCGCAGGCTCTTGGTTCAATTTCTCCTAAGTACAAAGAAAACGAAGCGAGAATTTAAATATGGAGTGTGTGCAGCGATATGCAATTCGTTAGTTGATTTGATGTCATATATATGTTTTGCATATCAGTTAAAAGAAGGGGAGACTAAAGAAATTGTATCAAAAATTAATGATAATATTATAAAGGAACACAAAACAAATATTGATTTTATTAAAGAGGCAATTGATATATTAAATGAAACAAAAATAAAAGTACGGATCTTACTCGACATACACGAACTCACACAAAATGGGTTCGAAGCAATATCCAATCTAGAGGCTGATGTTTCGCGTCAATTAGAGAACTGGTTAAATTCTAAAATAAATATATAGAACAGAAGGAGTTGATCATGCGGTAATTCGTAATCAAGCTCACAGATTCCATACATATATCAATTCAGTAATTCACCCATCCTAGGATGGGAAATATAGAAATTATTTTTTAATGGAAGTCTGTATGGTTGTTAACTTATGTTTCCACTCATACATTCAAGAAACGAATTACTCGTAAGGAGACTTGTTTGTTGTTTGCTGCGCATGCGGCAATCGCAATAGAGAGTCTGGAGGACTGAACAATGTTGGTTCTAATGGCAACTGGTGGACTTTTGCTCCAAACAGCCAGACCAACGCTCGTTATCTGAACTTCAATAGTACCAATATGAATCCCCTTAACAACAACAACCGTGCGAACGGTTTTGAGGTTTGGCCCTCCCGAGCATTGGGTAAAAAATGGAAATGTCTATATGAAATATAATTTTGATCAAATTTATAATCTAGTTACAAAAGCATATTTAAAAGCAAGGGCGGAAGAGAGATCTACAGAAGCTCAACTAGAGTATGAAAAAGATTTAGAAATCAATAACAAAATATTAACCAAAGAACTCTATGACAGACAATGGAAACCACAACCTCTAGATTGGTTTGTTAATACCATACCCACAGTCCGGGAAGTATTTGCTCCGAAATTTCGTGATCGTATTGTAAGTCATGTTCTTTTTATATTGATATCCCCTATATTTGAGAGATATTTTATATTTGACAGCCATTCGTGTCGAGTTGGAAAAGGAACGTTGCATGGAATATCTCGTCTTGAACATCATTTGAGAAGTGTAACTAATAATTATAAAGAAGATGCTTGGGTATTGAATTGTGATATAACAGGATATTTTATGAGTATCGATAGAAATATATTATATAACATTATTCAAGAAACAATATCCAAACACAAACTGAAATTTCCCGAACAGATTGATTATGAATTTGCAGATTATCTAATAAAAACATTTTTGACTCGAGATCCGCTTGATGGATGTGTGTATCACGGAGATCCTGGAAGGATCAAATTAGTGCTTCCTGAGAAAAGTCTGAGATTTCAAAAACAAGGGGTTGGGATTCCGATCGGAGATGTAATTAATCAATTGTTTAGTAATATATATCTTAATGTTTTAGATCAATATGTAAAACGAACATTAAAGATAAAAGGATATGATAGATATGTTGATGATGCAAAGCTCATACATCCGTCATATGAATATTTGGAATATTGTAAAAACAAAATAAGTTATTTTCTCTTATCAAATCTTCATCTTCGTTTGCATCCAAATAAAACTACTATAACAAATGCATATGATGGGATATTCTTTCTAGGAGGAATCATTCTTCCTTATAGGAAGTACGTTAAAAACGAAGTTCTAAATAAGTTTAAAACATTCTTTAAAGATACCGATGATTATCTAAAACAAAATCCTTTGAATGACAAAAATTCGAAAGTGATTATTGATAATATAAATTCAAGATTGGGGTATTTGTCTCATTTTAATGAATACAAGAAAACATTTGAGATCATCAAAAATTCCACACACATATTAAACAATTTTGAATTCATGAAAAATTTAAATAAATCAATGATTAAAAAATGACACCAAGATATACATTCACAGAAAGAAAAACCATCGACAAATGCTCTGATGGACGGATCTTCGTGTATTTCGATGAGAAAGAAGAGACCGAGAAGATAGTAACCGAGCAGGGTCAAGACGAGTACCCGGTGTGGACCTATAAGCGCGCAGAGACATCTGAGCCCCTAACTAAATCCAAAATAGTTGACGCTATAATAAGAGTGGACTACAGTCAAGCCGATGTCGAGGCTATATTCAGGCATAAGCTCGCTGGGATGGATGACGAAGGGGAGTTCCACTTGTTTAACATCGTTGCCGAGCGTGCAAAGGAGAGAGCGAACGAGGTATTGTCGTTGTAAAATCATTATTATTTAAGTATGAACATAATCAAATTTAAAGATATTATCGTAACCGATACAAGCCTACCTGACGTAGAGTGGTATAACGATAACCTTAGAGGTAAGTACGCGTATTGGATAAGATGTCATGTGGTGGTTCCGCTCGAGTCGATCACCCCTAACATGTATGTGAGCTTCGAGACAACCATCAACAATCTCTTTGCGTATAACTACTACGTGCTGACCGACAAGGGGTATGGGATGTACTCCTACGAGCTCTTGTCCTTGGCAGACACCACGGCTAATCAGAGACGCGCTGCGGTGTTGGTTGAGAGTGTCCCGACGAGTCCCACCGCCGAGAGCCCGGTGCTGATCAAGACAGATGGATCGACCATCAAGTACGTGGATCTCTGGGAGGGCGACTGGAACTGGATGAACGGGTATGTCGATCAGACAGAGACGGATACCGTAAATAGTGTTGACGCGCTCAAGCAATACAACAACTACATCCCTACGAAGAGTCCTGGGATCGAGGAGTTGAAGCGCTTCAGAACCTGGCTGGCAACGAGCCTGTTGGATCAGAACTATACCTTTTATATATATAACACAGACCACTACGACCAACTCCCTAACCCCACGCTCGACCAGAGACTGAGCGCGAAGACAGTGACCGAGCTCCCGAGCGAGGACGAAGGTGTGGTTAAGATAGAGAACTTGGAGGTAGTGAACTGGACCGATGACAACACACACGTGCTTGAGTACTACCGTGGTGGTATGTATGATGACACTCTCAAGTGGGTTGGTGAGTTCGGAAAGACTGTCGTGAACCTGACTCAGCCGTCACAGAGCTCCTGTGGGTGTGGTAGTAACACGAACCTCTCGAGCCTATATGGTGATGGGGTGAGTGTGTGTGACAGCGTAGAGATATATAAGAGTGGGATTAAAAACGGGATGATAGAGTTCTTCTCAGATGTGGAGACCTGGACGGAGCTTCCGAAGTCATATATATTAAATGTAAAGAGCTATGTCGACGGGATCATCCAGTCTAACTTGGGATTCTCCACGTACGAGATATCAAACGGTTACTATGGATGTGAGTGTGTGAGCAGTAATAACTCACAAACAGTAGCAGTTGCTATCCTGGAGCAGCTCTCTAAGGCGTTCGATATCATTGCTCAGGGAGAGAGCGAAGTGAACAAACATAAGAACTTTATCATAGTGGCTCTCCAGCAGTGGTCGAGTCAGTTATACGAGTTAATGGAGTGGAATTAAAATAAAGTAACTAATTGATAATTAAGACGTTAACATTTCACAATGTTAGCGTCTATTATTTTGACATAGAAAAACCTTAAATTAAATTAAATAAACGAATTAAAAACATGTTTTCAACTGAAAATTCACAGAAATGGTCACAGATCATTACAGAGGAACTCCATGTAAAGAGCGCTGAAAAGCTCGGATGGATGTCTCAGTATGCACAGAACCACTCAGTATACGAAGCTCTCCAGGCTGGTGATCCTGCTGCTGGTATCTATGCAACTCCTCTTAACACTCTCGGTATGGGTAACCCCCTCTTCCCAGATGGTGTAGGTTATAACGCAGGTGGTAAGGGTACTGGTGTTGGTAACACAGGTGCTGACTTCCACAATCCTAACTACAAGGTTGGTTCAGGTGACATCCCTATGTCAACTCTTACCATGTCTCTTGAGGTAGCAGCTCAGACAATCGGTTTCGAGCTCGTTCCTGTTATCCCTTCAAATGGTCCTTGGGCTATGCTTTCATATATGGACTTCCCTTATGCTGGTGGTAAGCTCGGTAAGATCAACGAGACTGTTTATGATGGTAAAGGCACAGGTGACTCTAACAAACCTATCTACATCAAGGTTCGTTACTCTATCAAGTACAAGACTGGTAAGTCAAAGGCTGATTTGGTTCCCGCTGCTGCAGGTACTCCTATCGTAATGACTTTCACAAACAGTGATAGCACTCCTAAGGTCTTTGTAGGTAACTTCCTTGGTTTCTCACGTATTGATAACAGCATCATCCTCAAGGTGGTCAACTGCGGCGATGCTAACACTTCTATCGCTGATGTATTTGCATCTGCTGTTACTATGACTGCTACAGGTGTAGCTGATGGTTCAAATGTTCTTGATACACAGGAAGCTCAGCTCGTAACTCCTGACCTCGTATCAGGTGCTGCTGATCACATCCAGGGCTTCGCGAACTTCTACGATGGTAGCGACGATCCTATGACACGTGCACAGAACGAGACTGGTGTTGGTAACACTATCGGTGCAAGAATGTTCACCAAGCTCGTCCAGATGGGTGGCTTCGAAGTAACGGGTGCTGTTACTCGTCAGCAACTCCAGGATATGCCTCTTTACGGTGTTGATGTTATTGGTAAGGTTCTCCAGGCTATGCAGAACGAAATCAGCCAGGGTATCAACAACCGTATCCTTGACAGAGTATTCAAACTCGGCGTAACTAACGCAAAGATCCAGAAGGAATATCAGGGTCTCGACCTCAACCTTTACTTCGGTTCAACACTCAACGCAACCAAGGCTCTCTCAGCATTCGGTGCTGCTAGCAAGTTCGTTGGTATTGACAATGTAAACGCTGCAACTAACTGGGGCGATATTAAGAACGCAACTCAGAACACTTCCGCAGAAAACACTTACACACATCAGCGTAGAATCGCTAGCCGTGTTCTTGCTGCTGCTAATGTAATCGCAAACGTTTCTCGTTTCGGTCGTGGTAACTGGATCGTAACTAACACACAGATCCTTTCAGCTCTCCAGGATTGCGCTGGATTCGTAATCGCTCCTGCACAGAACGATCTCGTACAGGATGGTTCAAGAAGCCTCTACTTCGCTGGTACACTCCTTGGCCTCTCAGTCTATGTTGATCCATTCATGACTTGGGACGACACTCGTATTTGCGTAGGTCGTAAGTCAGACGGTAACACTCCTGGTGTGATCTTCATGCCTTACATCCTTGCTGATACCGTTCAGACTATCGTCGAAGGTACAATGGCTCCTAAGCTCCTTGTTAACAGCCGCTTCGCTATCGTTGATGCTGGTTTCCACTGCGAGCAGAACTACTTGACCTTTATGGTTGATGCTGATGGTGCTTATATCATCTAATTAATTCTAAATTATGGTCTTAATTAAAAATCTCCAGTTTTAGACTGGAGATTTTTTTATGTTTTCATTTTGACCATATCCATTTAGTTTGTCCGCTGTCTATATTTTTAAAGAAATAGTGATCATACATTATTTCTTCTTCGGTTCTCCCGTCATCCCATCCAAGTTCCTTCAAATGGGATTTAGTAAATGCTGAACGATGATATCTTTTATCTCGTTTAAGATCATAGTACCAATAAGATTGATTGACTCTTCCTTCTTTAAATCCAAGTATTTGATACAATCCCCCATTACTAATATCATTAGATGAAAATGAATAAACTGTATCTGGATTATAATGATTTATAAAGTATTTAAATAACTTACCAGCCGCCCCGATAACTTTGTAATTAATTAACGAACAAAATCTAGATAGTATCCATGTTTCGTCTCCTTTCTTCCCACTACAAGCCATTTGTTTACCAAAAGTCATAACAGATACTAATTGTCCCTCGCAATACAATCCTAGATGTGCCCGAGCTCTGGTTTCACCTTGGATGTGGTTATCGTTTAAAAACTTATTACACGTCAGAGACGATATATCCTTCACCTCACACTTTCTCGCTTGTATTCTATTGGTAATAACATTAAGTTTTGAAAGTAAAAGAGACTTAGTTATCTCCGGTTTAGTGTTGATCCAAACACCCCATAATGATATTAATTGTATTCCTCGTTCCTTAGCTATCCTCCACTTGTTTATATGATAGTCATTCGGCTTCACCTTAGTACAATGATACCACTCACCATTACACTCTATAGCTATATGTCTTGATGGTATATAAATATCAATTTCCTGTCCATTTCCAAGTAGGTCTCTTCTATGTAGTTCATATTCTATATTATATTCTTTTAACCACCCAACGACAACCAACTCTAAAGAACTATATTGATTTTCACGTGCTGGTAATAGATGAGTACACAATTCTGTATTATCCCTTTTCCTATCAAAGTACATCTGCGGTTCTATGTTGAATGTTTTCAGAGAACATTTGGAACATTCAGGGTGATTACAAGTACAAGTATACATCCAATTTCCATCAATAAACCCACAGTCTATTATATCCTGATGTTTTGATAATTGATACCGTTTTCTTGCTTCATTAAGATTCTCTTTTGCTATACTTAATTGCACTCCCGAACCCACACCATATCTTTCAAGACAAGTACTTTTAATTTTATTCTTGGTTTCCTCTAGCTGTCCTGAATAGTACACTCCAGTTCTTTGAAATCTCTCCCGTCTTATCTTCTCCTGGTTCTCGGGGATAGAAAAGTAATTGACAAACTTACTTTTAACATCATCTGATTGTTGTGGATTCTCTACTCCATATCTCTCAAGACAGGTCTTTTTAGTTAGTTCTTTTTTGTCGGGGTTTTGGTTAGAACACTTATATGAACAGTACTTTGAGTACCCACTATTTATATTAATGAACTTTACAGGACCACCACAGTTATGACATACCGGGTGTGTGGTCATGTAGTTTCTCCAAAGATATATTTTTTCCGATATACTTTTTACTTCAGGATAATGAGATTCAAGATATTCATAAAACTCGGGATAATTCTTTTTGATATATCTCGGATTAATTATTGGATGTTCAAAAAATTGTTCGTCAGGAATATTCATATGTATAAATAATAATTAATTCCAACACAAACTTTAGTATCTTAACACAAAATCTATATGATAAAATATATGTAATAGTTTAAATTTTAGTATATAATTATCTATTATTTATACATAAAATAAAATATATAAATGACTATTCCAGACATAAATAGTCTTTCTGGACCACAATTTACAGAAAAACACTTTCAATTTCATTACCCAGAATTTCTTGAATTTCTTAATGAGAAATATAAAAATCTGAATCTTACATTTCAAGAAAAACTTTATTGGTATTTTAATAACATTACGGAACGCCCAATTTGTAAATGCTGCGGGTCTCCAACTAAATTTAATAATGCCAGGATAGGATATAGAGAATACTGTTCATACAAATGTCTTAATAGCGACCCAAATAAAATAAAGAAGGTTGAAGATACTTGTATGGAAAAATTCGGCACCAAAGCTCCAGCACAGAACAGAACTGTTAAATATAAAATGGAACAAACCAGTCTCAAAAGATATGGTGTCAAGAATGCGATGCAAAACAAAGATATTGCTCAAAAGTCTAAGGATATCTTGATTGAACGATATGGTGGACCGGGTAATTCATCCGAGATTATATTGACTAAATACAAAGAAACCAACAAACAGAGATATGGTGTAGATAACTATGCATTAACTCAAGAGTGTAAGGATAAAATGAAAGAATCTTGTATCGAAAAGTATGGGGTTGATAGTTATAGTAAGACGGATGAATTTAAAATCAAAACAGCAAATACTTGGAAGACTAAAGAGATAACTAGGAAGGATTTTCTTATAGGATATACAGAGAATGACGAATGGATATGCAAATGTCCTCATCCTCTATGTAACAAATGTACAGAGAAGTTCTTTATATGTCCGTCTGGTATATATCGAGATCGAGTTCGTGATCATACTGAACCATGTACAAAGATATTGCCTGTTGGCGATGATAATACGAAAAATACATCAATTGAATTGTTTGTTCAACAAATATTAGATGAATATAATATTCAATATAAGACAAATGCTCGCGGACTGATGCATGATAAGAAAGAATTAGATATATACATCCCATCAAAACATTTTGCTATTGAATGTAATGGTGTGTTGTCTCATAGTGATAGATATAAAGACCATAGATATCACGAATCCAAAACTATGAGATGTAAAGAGAGGAATATTAGGTTATTACATATTTGGGAAGACTGGATTCGATGGAAACCAGACATTGTTAGAAGTATGATACTTTCCAAGCTTGGGTGTTCTGAAAACAAAATATATGCTAGGAAATGCATAGTAGAAATTTGTGAAAACAACTCGGAGTATTTAGATTTTTTGGATAAGAATCACATTCAGGGGAAATCTATTTTTAAGGTTGGTCTTGGTCTTCGTTATGAAGGTAAGTTGGTTAGTGTAATGACTTTTGGTCACAAACGAGGAGCTGTGGGTTCGTCTGTCTTGAAGACCGATAAAAATGAGTGGGAACTTATCCGATTCTGTTCATTATTAAATACGCAAGTTATTGGGGCAGCCGGTAAATTGTTCAAACATTTTGTTAATGATTATAAACCAAATATGGTGTATTCATATGCTTCAAACGATATAAGTAATGGTAATGTATATGATAAGTTAGGATTTGAGTCCGATGGACAAATTAATAGTTCGTATTGGTATATTGATCCTAAGACTTTAATAAGATATCATAGAACTTCATTTACTAAAGGTGCAATTGTAAAAAAAGGCATCAAGGAAAAAAACGACGGAACCTGGACTGAACGTCAAGTGATGGATGAAGCGGGGTATTTGCGAATATATGACAGCGGACAAACGAAGTGGATATGGATTAAAAAAGGAGATCAATAAGATCTCCTTTTTCTATCCTTTTTCGATGATAATGAAACTGTCCTGTTGAGTTTTTTATTTTAGATATGATTCGTTCTTTAACGATTAGCGAATCCCTAATTGTAGGCGTATAATCTATATCTTCTTTTGAATTCCATGTATTCCACCTCTCAGACTTATCTTTAATCCCTGTAAATCCTCTTCGAAGACATTCTTCATGAAGCTCTTTGTATCTTTTTAGAGTCCATGTCTTTTTATTCATAAAAAACGAGATGTGACCTTTATTAAGAGTGAACTTTAAAGGGATGTCCGACTTCCCTTTCCATACTCTATTATAAAAACCCGGACACATAGCGATTTCTGCTTCTTCGGCTCTCAAGTGCTCATCACTCAGGTTCTTTACTGGTATTCCTGTGTTGATTCTCATTTTTTCACCAATCTATACATTCCTTCTGGCGCTTCAAGAGCAAGACCTTTCTCAATTAAACCACGATAGTCGAAGTAATGAGCATTGAGCCAATCAATGACCGTAGGAAAATCTTCCACATAAACAAACATAATGGATTCTCCCTCACTGTTGAGCGTAGCCCCAAGCATGTGCCTGTATGTGTACTTCTCTTCCTTGGTCATACTTGACATTGGACGGAGATATGGTTTAATACTCCAATTATCATCATTCAATAATTCGAAATCTCGGTAAGACAATTCGCAAGAGAATCCATTATTTTCTGGTATATATAGTCTTTCTACTATAACATCGTGAGGAAATCTAGCGCATAGGTCTTTCAGTAATAGCTCCTTATCTTCTTGTTTCATATTATATCCAATTATAAGTTATATGTAAACGTCGCGGATTATCTAAAATAACTACCGGCTTTGCTTTTAGTGCCTCAATAATTGTATTTAACGCATTTGAGGCATCCATCATACCACAACAAGTTTCTTTTCGTAATATCTTACATATTGTTATTCTTTCTTCCTGTGTCATAATTTTATCCTCTATAACTCGAATCCTCATCAAATTCATTTATTTTTGGGAATGTTTTTAGGGGTGATTCCTTCACTCCAACCGTTTCTTTCACATACATTCCTGCGGGCGCCACCAATGCAAGACCTTTCTCAATTAAACCCCGATAGTCAAAATGATGTTCATTAAGCCAATCAAACCCTTCTGGCGTAGTCATTACCTCATTTGCTACCGCAATACACCAGGCTTTGTCTTCAAGTTCTTTCCTCTCCTCTTCGGTCATATCAATTAGTGGGCGAAGATATGGCTCTATGATTAGTTCTCTATCTCTAAGAAAATCGACTAAGACATAGTGTTGTCTGGCAGTCAGTGTTGTATCGTATGGCTCTCTCGCATCATAAAAGCCATCTCCAATAATGTGTGCTTTTACTCCAAAAGGCAACCTTGTAAAAAGGTCTTTCAGTAACAGTTGTTTTTCTTCTGGTGTCATAAATCTAATTTTTATCTTCTTATGTTATAAATCCAACTCCTCTATCTTGCGCCATTCATCATCAATATTTTTCTTTTCGTAATATTTTCTTTCCCAAGGACATAATTGCAAATATTCTTCCTTTGTTATTTCTCCTTTAGTGTAGTACCAAAGAGCGTTTTCCGGGTTTATTATATCTGAGTTTATCATATTATGCTTTAGTTTTATACTGATAACCATTAAATGAAATAAACTCGGCATCCGGGTACTTCTTTAAGACTGCTGCAAACCCATCAAGGAGTCTTTTACAACCTTCGACCTTCATCATCCTCGGCCTCCCTTTACCAGGCACCCGAAACACCATCTCCATTGTCTCCCAGTGAAACATATCTACTTCAATCCAACTATTTTAAGAGCGGACTCCACCTGCTCGATACTAAACCTGCGATACGCAATCCTATTTTCAATATGAAATCCCTTTCCGGATACCGAAAGACTATACCAGTTACTTGCTCCCACAACCTTACCTCTCTTATCTCGAGTTACACGAATGGTGTGGTCCCAACGGGCCTGGCTATAACCCTTTAAAGTGGTACTTCCGTTATTCAACATATAAGTGATTATACGTTCGGTAGTGACTCGGCCACGACCATCAATAGTGTTATTAAGATAAAATATCGAAGGAGTCCAGCCATTTTCCTCAAACCACTTTTCAGTTACTTTCTCATTCATACTTTTGTTTCTGTTTATGAATATAATTAACAAACTCTAATGTTTAATTTAGTTTGTTCTTAAGGTTTATTATTAAATTAAATAAATAAATAGACAATAATATGGCTTTACCACACATAACGAATTCAAAAGCTGGGATCAATAAATGGGATCCTATGCATGTTAATATGTTTGAGGTATCTTTCACACTACCTGCTGCTCTTAAAGCAGATTTTCCAGAGGAAGAAACTCAAATAACAGAACAAGTATTAAGTATCTCTGGTCTCGGCGCACTTCATAAGACCGCTGGTACAAACACACAAAAGTTCATGGGTACAACCCGTACATACATTCTGCCAGGTCTTGATGATACAAGTGCTGAAATAGAAATTAAATTTGCTCTTAACCTTAAAAATGAAACCGACAATTATCTTTATAGATTAATTAAGGCATGGGCAAGACTCGGTTATAATATCCTTACTGGTGAGAAGGTTCTTAAAAAGGACTACTGCGCCGAAGCCTTTGAAGTTAAAATCGCAAACCGCGCAGGTGATGTTATTGAAGATGTAGTATTTAAGGATGTTATGATGGCTGATTCTCCAGATGGTCTTAACGAGTATAACTATGAAACCCTTGATGCCGCTGAACTTACTGTTAAGTTTAAGTCAGACTGGTGGACAGATGTTGATGCGGTTCCTGGAAATAACGCATCTGCTGAATAATTAAGATTATTGCTATCAAAACTCGCGTATAATTAAAAATTTTTGAAAAGGTGACTTATTGGTCATCTTTTCTTTTTCTCTCTGTTAAATCAAAAATTTTATAATGTTTTAATTATTAGTGAACATTAAATATATTTTATCATGATGAATAAAGATGTAAAAGTGATGGATCTTAAGAGATCCTATGATAAAGATTTTGTTCCTTCTCAGGAATATCTCGATTCGATGCCAGATCTGCAGAATGGGGAGTTTAAGGGATTGGCTATCCCATTTGTTGGTATTCAAAATTTCAAGGTTCCTGTTACAGTAAAACAAAAAGATGGGGGAACTCAACAGGTTCTCGCCACAATTTATGCCGAAAATGATTTAGATAGTGATCATTTTGGAATAAATATGTCAAGACTTATTCGAGAATGGATTCCAACCAGAGATGTTATTTTTGATATCAATCGTCTTGAGGGTATCCTTCGCGATTATCAAAAGAAAATGAATTCTTTTGATGCTCATGTACTAATGAACTTTCCTTATTATCTTTGGTTGCCGTCTCTGAGAAGTAGGGATGAAAATGGAAATTTGAACGGTGGTTATCAGGTTTATAATGTTACATTTGATTGTAATATTGATAAAAGTGGTGAATTTAAGAAAGTTGTCATTGTAGATTATATATATCAAAGCGTTTGCACATGCAGCACTGCACTTGCTCAACATGCAGCTATGACCCGAGGAGTATATGCTGCTCCTCATAATCAGAGAAGTGTGTGTCGTGTGTCTGTAGAATCTGAAGAGATTATTTGGATTGAAGATATTATTGATCATTGTAGAAATGCTCTCCCTAATGAAACTATGGTGTTTTGTAAAAGGGAAGATGAACAGGCACATGGTGAAATGGGGGCACAGCCAATGTTTGTTGAAGAAGCTGTAAGAAAAATGGCTGAAGAATTAAACAGTGATAACCGAATTAGAGATTGGAGGGTAGTTTGTGTGCATCGTGAGTCTATTCATAATTTTGATTGTCATTCTGTTATAACAAAGGGTGTTTCAGGATCAATATTTAATCATCACATCAATATTGGAGAATATAAAGATTTGATGGTGTAGATTGAAATTTAATAAGTTAATAATTTAATTAAAGACCGAAAGGTCTTTATTTTTTATATATAAAAACATTAAGAATCTATGCACAGTCAAAAGAAATATCATTATTTTTATAAGATAACCAACACAAAGACCGGGGAATATTATTATGGAATTCACAGTACAAATAATATTAATGATAACTATATGGGTAGTGGAGTTAGAATAACTCGGTTATGTAAGTTATTTGGAAAAGAACAATTTGTTAAAGAAATACTTAAATATTTTGATACTAGAGAAGAAGCGTTAAATTATGAAAAGGAAATAGTTAATGAAAAAATGTTATCTAATATATTGTGTTTAAATATGTTGGAAGGTGGTGTGGGGTCTTATACAGATTGTTCAACTAAAGGATTAGTAACAGTAAAAGATTCAAATGATAAATGTTTTGATGTGTCTGTTAACGATCCGAGATATTTATCAGGAGAATTGGTGTCTGTAAATTCCGGATTGGTCACAGTAAGAGATAGAAATGGAGATTGTTTTAGAACTTTTACAACAGACCCACGATATCAATCGGGTGAACTAACAATTGTTTCTAAAGGTAATAAAGGATTCAAGGATTATACATGTGTGTATAAAAACGGCGAATATAAAACAATCAAAAAAATAGAATTAAATGATTATCTTAAAGATGGATGGGAAATCAGAAATAAATGTAGAGGTAGAATAAGTCCAACTAAAGGTAAAATATGGATATATAAAGATGATAGAAGATTATGCATTAACAAGTCTTTAATCGATTCATACGTTAATGATGGATGGATGGTTGGAAGAAATGTGCATCCTATAAAAAATTTTATAGGTATATGTAAAAATGGAATTAATAAATACATTGATCCATCAGAACTTGATGAATATTTGGATGACGGTTGGGAGAAAAGAATGACGTCTCGAAATAAAGGAATGATAACTGTTTATGATCCAAATCACCCAGAAGAAAAAAGTTTTTCTGTTTCAATTAATGACCACAGATATTTATCAGGAGAACTCAAAATGTCAGCATTCAAAAATTATAACAATGGCAAATGTGGTCCCTGTAAAGGATTAAAATATATTCATAAAGAAAATCAAATAAAAAGAGTTAGTCCTGAATTAATTCAACAATATTTAGATGATGGTTGGTTAATGGGAATGAAATAATTTTAATTATTATCTATATTTATAAATATTCAACTAAGAGACCACCACTCGGTGGTCTTTTATTATTTATGTATGAGCAATATCAGACAAGAAATTATAAATAGAATTTACGAAAATTCTCATATGGCGATTACCGGCGACGTCCTTCAAAAGGTGTTGTTGGATATGTTTGATCGTGACGTTTTTTTAACAGAAGATGAGTATAATGCATTAGTTCAATCAGGACAGATTGATGAAGATAAAATTTATCATATCTACGAAGAATAATGATATATAAGGATTATTATGGTCAGTCACAAGAGTTCTTTGGAGAACGAGCAATATCTGCTGTCTACAAGGGACTTGTTCTTGTGTGGACTGCAATTAGGTCTTGTTTTGGAAAAGGGTATTGGATAAATGATAAACCATGGGTCAATACAGATGCGTGGAAAAATAGTTAATGAATATGGCAAAAGATTTATATAATGGTAAATTAAATAGTTTTATGGATTTTGCAGCAGCGGGTCCTCACGGTGAACCTGCAAGCGGCTATGCTGTACAAAATTATATTAAAGATAAAATTGGAGTTGGGTATTACGATGCAGATACGGCTCGTCATTTGTTTTTTAAAGACGATGTGGCGCGTGATGCTTGGATAGAGGATCCAACCCGTACAGATCTTATTGTTGATGAAATACAGATGGAGGCTCTATATAAAATGGAAGCCACTCTCATTGACCCAGCTGGTGGATATACTGCTGTGTTCTATGGATCAACTGGAAATTATATTAGATTTACCTTTATTACTAAAAACAAAGACGATCAACCATTCGCCGAATCCGTTAATGTAATATATACTATTCAGCATAGCGGAACTATTACTACCGTAAACGAGAGTTATCATGCTGGCGCTACTGCGAATTTTAATATAGATAAATATCTCCATGAGGGGACAAATGAAATATTGATTACTATCAAAGGCCAGATATCAAAAGCATCAACCACTATTGGCGCCACTTTTGATGCAGTTAATCTCTCACTTTCAGATGACTTTGATACTACAACCATTTATACAAATCAAGACAATCTTACAGTAGCGTTCGACTATGCCGGTTCAGGAGTGAAGTACCTGGAGTGGTATATTGATGGCAACAAACTACCATACGATGCTCATACAGATAACTATATAGCTGTTCAGGGATCTGGTGTTAAGACCATTCCTCTTTCTGGCATGGCTTCTGGACGACACAACCTTCAGTATCGTATTTATGTGGAGACATCTAATGGTGTGAGATTCTATTCCGATGTTCTATACAGAGATTTTATTATCAATGATGATAATCTCACAGGAACCACAATCTTAACCAAATTCTCTATTCCACAGAACATAGGGATTATTGATGCATTTACTCAACCAATTCCTCTTCATGGGCCTGTTCAGTATGAAGAATATACTATTGGATATAGCATCTATTCTAAAACCAATAAAGCATCTTATCCAATGACAATCACTCTCGGACAATCCGAGTCTTCATATGAGCTTAGGAATAGAACAGCATATGAGTATGTTATTCGTTCATATACAGATACAACTACTCCTTTGGAGTTCTCTTGCGATAACACCACTCTTACATTTAACGCTTATATAGAAACATCAAGTTATGACCTTCACCAGATAACAGGAACAGTCTTTGAGTTCTCTGGTTCTGACCGTACTAATAGTTCTGAAGATAGAGATGACTGGTCGTTTGCTGGGTGGGCCGGGGAATTGAATGGGTTTGATTGGAACGAAAACTCGGGATGGAGTAATGGTAGATTGGTTATTCCGGATGGTGCTTCATTCGTGACAGATTATGCACCATTTGCAAATGATATTAAAGGTACAGGATTTACTTTCGGTATTGAATTTGAAACCGCCAGAGTCCTTGATGAGACCACTCCGGTGCTCGACCTAACAAACAATGGAAATGGTCTTTTAATCACCACCAGCGAAATATCATTTATAACAAGCTCCACAGCCACAGGAACAACACTAGCAACTAGATACAAACCCGAGGAGAATATACGTATTGATGTCGTAGTATACCCACTCAACACAGGGGCACATCCAGGAATGATGTTTATATATGTTGATGGTATTATGACAGGAGCTGCAGATTACGCAGCATCCGACTCGTTTATATCACCAAAAACAATTGAGTTTATTGGAACAGACGACGCAAATGTCCGAGTAAAACAGATTCGTTGTTATCCCCGCGCACTCACCGATAACGAAGTTCTTAATAACTTCATTCTTTATCAGGATACTGTTGAAGATTTAGTCAGTGCATATGATAGAAACGATGTCTACGTAGAGAACACAGAGAGAATGTCAGATAATAAACTTGCTGCTCGTACACCAATTATCGTTATCACGGGCGACGTAGATAGACTTCAACATTTCACTAAAGATGATAAAGGTACTTATGTGAGGATGGATAAGATAGAAGTTATTAACTATCAAGATCCAACTAAGAATATGACTCTCATTAACCCATCTATGCGTTGTCAGGGTACATCGTCAATGGCATATCCTCGAAAGAACTTCCGATTCTACACGCAAGCGGATAACAAAGATGAAACTCAACCTCGTTATACCACACAGATGTATGACTGGGAAGGAAATGAGTTGACCGGTGACGATCGTTTATATTCATTTAAAGACGGTGCTCAACCTGTTAAGACGTGGTGTTTGAAGGCAGACTATGCAGAATCATCATCAACACATAATACGGGCGTTGCTAGGATGTGGAATAACTATATGAAGAATGCTCGTTTGAACGTAAACGATGTTGATGATAGATTCTATCTTAAATCAACATTTGTTGGAAGCGGTGCGGAGACTATTGCTCCTGGTAAGACCATGGCACAATTCTGTGCGGAGCAGGAAGATTATGAATATGATGTAAGAACAACTGTGGATGGTTTCCCTATCACTCTTTTCTATCACGAGCATGAAGGTGATCCTCTTATATTCCTAGGTAAGTATAACTGGAATAATGATAAGAGTACGGAATCTGTATTTGGATTTAAGTCAATTCCTGGGTTTGACAATAGTCATATGGAGTGTTGGGAAGTGGTGAACGGCGATTACCCATGTAACTTATTTACCGACGTATCCCACTGGACAAGCACCGATCATGATGGGTGGAGGTATTCGTTTGAAGCTCGTTATCCTGATGATAGTGGCAAGCCATCCGAGGCGGAGCGCGCGGAAGGACCCAACAGCGCTTTGAAGAGAGTCGCTACTTGGATTAATAGTACCATGGGGGCATCTAAAGTACAAGATGGTAAAATGGTTAAAGATAATGACACTCTTTGGAATAAGTTTAAATCAGAAAAGTGGAATTATCTTGATGTTTATAAAGTAGCCGCTTACTATGTCTACCTTATGCGTTTTGGTGCAGTCGACCAGACCGTTAAGAACGCTATGTTTACCACAGAAGATGGACTTCATTGGTATTATATCAATTATGATAATGATACTATTAATGGTGTTCGTAATGATGGCGCTTTGAAATTCGGATATAATATTGACCGTCAAAGTAAGGATCCTGATAATCCAGCGGCTTATTGTTATGCTGGACACGATAGTGTGTTGTGGAATAACCTCGAGTCTGATGATGAGTTTATGGAGATAGTGAGAAAGATGGATGGGGCTATCTATAACGCTGGAATGAGCTATGCTAATGTTATTGATATGTTTAATATCAAACAATCAGCATCATGGGCAGAAAGAACACACAATGAAGATTATAAATATAAGTATATAAATATCTCTGATAAAACCCAACTCGCAAAACTTCAAGGCCCTCGTAAGAGTCATAGGCAGTGGTGGTTAAGTCATAGGTTTGCAAACTATGATGCAATCAATGGTACCGACGCTTATCTTGGTAATCGTGTCGAAATTAAACCATTTGGTGGTGATCCTACTCCAAATGATATTATCACTGTGATTCCTGCGGTTAATGGACAGATCTTTGGTTATGGATTGGAGAGACCAATGGTTCTTGGAGTTGAAGGGCAAGAAGATGTACCTATCGACTTCACAATGACAGAAAGATACTATATTGGTACGACCATTAAGGTATATAATGCTGTATATTTTAAAGAGTTAGATCTTTCAAAAATTAGTCAACAGATTGATGAAATTAATTTTGGAAGAGTAAACACTACAGCATTTGACTCTAATCTCACTACTCTCGTACTCGGTACTCTCAGCTCCCAGGTGAATACTGGTATGACAAGACTTGAGGGATTAGCTAACTTCAAGTATCTTGAGGATTTCCAGATGGTTGGATATACTGGTATTGGTAGAGTGGATCTCAGTGAGAATAATTATTTAAAAACAGTTGATGTGAGAAACTGCACCAACCTTGCGAGTATTGATCTTCCGCATGCGGCACCACTTTCAACCCTTATGTTGCCAGGATTAATTCAGTCATTGGTTCTTGATAACTTTTTCTCACTCAATACAGTAACTGTACAGAATAATGCGGCAAATATTCACACAATCGATATAACTAACTGTCCTAATCTCACAAATGATCCTACTTTCTTCCTTAATTGGTTAGATAATAAGACCACACCGGATGCTGATTGTTCGGTATATATGGATAATATTGTATGGGAGAATATAGATATAGATGATCTTCATTCTATTGGTGAATTTATTCTCGCGGCAGATCCAGAGAAAACTGGTAAAGTAACTCTCCTGGGACACGCATCCGTTGAGAGTATCCGTTCTCAAGAAGATGTGGATTTCTTCATTAATGTCTTTGGTCCTAATGTATTTGACCCCTCCGCAGCATTCTATATCGTTGCTCCACCCGCTATTTATATCACAGGTCCTACTACAGTACTTGAAGGTAGTGGTTCTATTCAATATACCGGTGTTGCTGTGGGTATCGAAGATCAGGATGGATATTATACATATAGAATAGCCACAAGTGGATTAAGGCATGACGATCAAATCGGATCAGACACTGGTATTTATACATCATCTGAAACTGGTGGAGCCACTCAGACTATCGAGATAGTATGTACCTATCATCGAACTGGTGGTGGTACTATTTCTGGTAGACTAGAGGTTGAAGTACAGAAACGTAAATATCCTTCATCTTCACAGATTTCCATTGATGGTCCTGGCCAGATAACTCTTGAAGAACAAAACGTATATAGTGTTGTTTATAGTACTGAAGGTATTACTGGTAATATGTATGCTGCTTGGTCTCTGACCGGAGATATTGCACAGTATGCAAGTATAGTGACTTATGATAATGAATCTTGTACAGTTGCTTTATTACAAGAACCCGCTGCAGGTTACGTATCAGGTTCAGTTGTTCTTGTATTGAGAAAGGTTGTGGATGATTCTTATGTTACTAATCAATCTAACCCCCCAACAAAGACCTTTGGTTATCAAGACGATACTATTGCTATCTCACGTGCTGTTAACCCATGGGCTATGGATGTAGTTTATAATAATCTCCATAGTAAAGGTCTTTGTGCAAGTTATGATAAAATGCTTATAGAAGAAGCTGAACAGGTGTTGGATTCTGATATCGTAGCTACACAGAATTATAGTATATTCTCATATGATAATGCATTTAGAGACAACTGCACCAATTTTGATGAATTTAGACATTTTACTGGATTGAGAACTATACCTAAAGGATGTTTCTACGGGTGCACAAAATTAGAATCAGTCATTATTCCAAATAATATTCAGACTATTGAATATAATGCATTTTATAATTGTTCGAAATTATCTTCAATTAATATCCCATCATCAGTTACAACAATTAAGAGTTATGTGTTCACTAGTGTGGGAATAACATCAATCACCATTCCATCATCAGTCATAACACTAGAAGCGCAGGCTTTTCAGAATTGTACTGGATTAACTAGTGTAACTATGTATTGTGATGTTCCATCCTATTGTTTTTCAAGAACAGACAGCGCGCGCTTTTATAATTGTGCAAATATAAGAAGTATTACTTTAGGAGAAGGTGTAACATCGATCGGACAACGAGCTTTTTATGGTTACAATAATTGGCTGGATTGGTTGGATTCTATAACTATCCCCAGCACTGTTACTACGATTGCTAATCAAGCGTTTGAGGGTTGTACGGGATTAACAGATGTTATAATGTATTGTGATGTACCCGACAATTGTTTTAATATATCACAAACATACAGTTGTTTTTTTAATTGTCCAAATATCAGGAACGTTACTTTGGGGGAAGGAGTTATTAATATTGGATCACGAGCGTTTAATGTTCAACAATGGTTGACATCCATTATTATCCCAAATTCAGTTATAACAATTGGTCAGGATGTATTCGATGGATGTACTGGATTAACATCTGTTACAATGGGAAATTCCGTTACAGCTATTGGTAATAGTGCATTTTCTAATTGTCCAAATATAACATCGATCACTCTCCCATCATCAGTTACATCGATTGGTAGTTCGGCATTTTATGGATGTACTGGATTGACATCAATCAATATTCCATCATCCGTTACAACAATTAATAATTATACGTTCCAGAATTGTACTGGATTGACATCAATCAATATTCCATCATCCGTTACAACAATTAATAATAGGGCATTTCAAAACTGTACTGGATTGGTATCAATCAATATTCCGTCATCCGTTACAACAATTGTTTCTGGTGCGTTTGAGGGTTGTACGGGATTAATATCAATCACTCTTCCTTCATCTGTTACATCAATGGGAGGGGGAGTATTCAGAAATTGTACAGGATTAACAGATGTTACAATGTATTGTAATATTCCATCTCATTGTTTTGATTTTGATAAATCATATTCAGCATTTAATGGGTGTGAAAATATTGAAAGCATTACTTTGGGTGAAGGAATAGTCGATATTGGGTCAAATGTGTTTGATGGAATCGATTGGATAGATACAATTGTTATTCCAAATTCCGTCACAACAATCAGACAATACGCTTTTCAAAATTGCTCCGGGTTAACATCGATAACTATAGGTAGTTCTGTTACAACAATTGAAACTTCAGTGTTTAAGAATTGTCCATTATTAGCAAGTATAACAGTTGATCCTAGCAATCCAACATTTAATGATGGTAGTGCTGCTGATGGACATGATTGTATTATTGGGACATCGAATAATATTCTTTATTGTGGATGTAAAAATTCAGTTATTCCACAAGGGGTTGTAAGAATCAATAATTATGCATTTGATGAATGTACAGGATTGACTTCAATCAATATTCCTAATACTGTTACTACAATTGATTATTCTGCATTTTATTTCTGTTCGAATTTAGCATCAATCAATATTCCATCTTCGGTTACATCACTGCAGTCTAACTCATTTTATGGATGTTATTCGGTGTCAAGCATAACAGTTGATTATGGTAACTCCACATATTATGATGGTAGAAATGTTGGTGGTAGTAATTGTATTATTAGGAAATCGAATAATTATTTATATATTGGGTGTAAAAATTCAGTCATTCCCCAAGGAGTTTTAAATATTGGAAATGGGGCTTTTTATGGGTGTACTGGATTAACTTCAATCACTCTCCCATCATCTATTACATCAATTGGATCAAACGCATTCCAAAATTGTACAGGATTAACTTCAATTAATATTCCAATTGCTTGTACTAGTATTATGTATGAAGCGTTTGCTGGGTGCACTTCTTTATCAAGTATAACGGTTGATTCTAGTAATACTGTATATAATGATGGTAGCTCTAATGGGGGACATGATTGTATTATTGGAACATCAACTAATATTCTTTATTTTGGGTGTAAAAACTCAGTTATTCCGAATACAGTTACATCAATTGATTCTTATGCATTTGAAGGATGTACTGGGTTGACATCAATCAATATTCCAAATTCAGTCACAACAATCAGACAATACGCTTTTCAAAATTGCTCCGGATTAAATTCAATTACTCTTCCATCATCTATTACATCAATTAGTTCGGGGGCGTTCTACTCTTGTACCGGATTGGTTGAGGTGACAATATGCTGTGATATACCAAATAATTGTTTCCGTATAGATAGTAGTAATGCTGTGTTTTATCAATGTTCTTCAATAGAACGTGTAATTTTAGGAGAAGGTGTTAATATAATTGGAACATATGCGTTTTATGAACAAACGTGGCTTAATTCTATCAATATTCCAAATACTGTTACAACAATTAATAATAGTGTGTTTTATAAATGTACTGGATTAACAACAATTATAATTGGCAATTCCGTCACAACTATTGGCAACTCCGCGTTTGGTGACTGTACAGGGTTAATATCAGTTACAATTGGTAGTTCTGTTACTAGCATTGGAAGTAATGCATTTAATGGTTGCTCTCACCTAACGACCATCACCAGTCTCCCAACCACTCCACCGACAATATATCCGTATACTCTCCCAGGAACCACTGTTGTGCAAAATATCTATGTTCCATCAGGAAGTGTAATAGATTATCAGACTGCATCAAACTGGAATTCTTACGCATCAATAATTTCAGCAATAGCATAAATTAACATGTAAAAATATGATAATAAAAGGAAATACAATAATAGCAGATGAAGGGAAGAAACTCCGTCATATAGAGGATGGTGTGGTTGTGGGTGCCGAGTGGTCTCTTGGATATATATACTATAGAGATGGTGTGAAGTTAGATGAGCCTTATCTTGAAAAAATTAGCGATTATGACGAAGTATCTGGAGACGAATACTTCGAGGAGAACCGAGATAAGTATGTGGAGTTGATTGTCGGGTTTATTCGCGAGAAGTATACTGTCGATGACGAGATAGCTATCAACAGACAACGAGACACCAAACCAGAGGCCTTTCAAGAGTATTTTGATTACTGTGAAGAGTGTAAACGAAAATCTCGTGAGATTGTAATGGAGATGTATGATAATGCATAACCATAAGAAAGGTCTTACTAAAGGTAGGGCCTTCTTTTGTTATATAAATTTATGTACGACTTAAATCATCTTGATTCACAACACAGAGAGACACTTGATCGGGTAACTGACCTACTTCAAAAGTTCATGGAGAGACTAGAGACATTAAGGAAATCCTGTAAACTTACACATTCTGATTCTCCCGAATACTTGGAGAGGTGTTGTGATCAAGCTATTCTCAAGATAATTCAATGGGTGAGATACCTACTGAAAGGAGACTCAATTGAGATCGCGTCAATGAAAACATCTGGGCTTATCAATCAGCGGATGTTTAAAGGATATCAAGGCGTAAATATATATCCTTGGATTCAGGAAGCGCTCGGATTGAAAGAAGGCGAGATTGAACACACCTCGTGGAGAACCTGGATAACATATCGAAATCTAATATTACATATTGTAGACACGTACTTCCCTCGAGATGGGAGCTTATTTGATTTGATGGGTGGTGATTATGGTTCGGTTCGATTACATGAAATCAAAAAAGAAATATTGGAATTTATAGGATAGACTAAAATGAATTTCTACAATAGAGACTCTTAACGGGTCTCTTTTTTTGTTATTATTTATGTATGAGTAAAAAGATTTGGAATATTGATATAAACAAACATCAGGATTGGGAAGGGGATGAATCAACATTTGGACGCCCAGTGTCCGGTGAGAAGGTACAAAAATTTATAAAAGACTCATTACAAGCACGTATAGGATATGTGTTTGATGATATAGATAATAATCTATGTAGAGCATTCGCTGATAGAGAAGATTATATTCTATGGGAAAGTAATCCAATAGAATATAATGACTTGCTTATTTGTCAATGGACTAGTTATCATGGTGGGACACCAACACCTCCTCAAACACTTGATTATCCCGCTTATTACGGATCATTGAGTACAGCAGTGACTATTCAAACCGCACCCGAACGAGTACCTGCGCTCGCACATACAACATCGATGTCTGTGGTTACTGGCACAAGCCAACAATACTTATATGTGGCGTTATATAAAAACTATAGAATAAGCAAAGCCATAACAGCAAACAACGAATCATTACTTGATGATTTTGTTAAATTAAACGGGACATTTGTTCTTAATGATATCGAGTATAATCTATACGAAATATATTTTCCCGGAATATCCCCCAATACCAATGTTTCTTTATCATTTATTAAGTAAAAAAAAATCATACATATAATATATGGTATTGCCAAAATCGTTTAATATATCAAAACCGGTTCTTGTAACGTCTCCTGTAGCCAATGTAGACGCGCTTTATGGTCCATGGTCATCAATAGAGGAAGCTTGTGCAAATATACCTATAGCCAGAAGACGTCGCGGATTAACTGTTGCCATCGAAACCGAAAATAATTTCGAAGAGTATCAGTGGAAGACTGGTATTAAAGATGAAGATCTTGTTCAAAAAGTGGAACAGTTATCTCTTACACTTCATCTTATTGGAGATAATGATTTTAATGCTGAAGAAGGCGAGATTATCAATGGACAGTTTAAGATTGATGGTGGTACTGGCGTGAAGCGTGCGGTATTATATCAGGTTATAAATGGAAATGAAGTATATCTTCAGGAATATACAAATATTGATAAAGGCACTCCCGTTCCATTCACTATTCCCAATCCAGGAGTATCTGGCGTATACGTGTATCATCTCAAGGTATTGGATTCACTTGATAACTATGCTATAACAGACGAAAATACTAATATAGAAGTGTGAAGTAACCGTACAAATTATGGTAACTATCCTTCATATCAAAATAACTAATTGGTGTTGTGTCGAGAAAAGAGAGTCTTAAACAAGGCTCTCTTTTTTGTTATATATATTTGTATGACGCCATTCTTAAAAAGTAAAGTAATTGAACTTAACAGACTGATCAAACTCTTGTCCGAGAGACAACGAGAGATTCGACGAGAGATACAAAAGTCGGATGATCATGAGTATAAAAACTATATTGCTGCGGAGAGCGACCACAATAAGTGCATCTTGAGGATTATGAATTGGGTGCGGATGGTGTTAAGAGGGACTTCTATAGAGAAGCGCATCAAGAGAGATCCGGATTATCTTCGTTGGATGAATCATACAAGATCAATTGAGATTCGAGATGCGTTCGCAGAGATAATGGGATTAGACATCGAACGGTATAAACACCAAGGATGGTCGGGATGCTGGTATTATAACTTTGGTGGTCAGTCGAGTATTTATCAAACTATATGCAATCATCTCTTTCCGGAAACCGCGGGTGGAATATTTGGATTACAACTTGATGATGCAGTAGAAACAGATATTTGGAGAGCTACTCTACGGGAGTTACCAAAAAAGGAATTACAGAAACTTAAAGAATTGAAGGGTTATTAGTATTTTTAATATAAATATTGGAAGGTTGGCTGAGTGGTCTAAAGCGGCGGTCTTGATTTTTAATTCGAGTGCTCTTTTTGAAAGAAAAGAAGTAGAACCTCCCTAATTCGGTAGAACCTTAACAGGTAATGCTGATGGTAATACCGAGCCAATGTTAAAACTTTTAAGTCCGGAGTTGGAGTAATTCCCAGCTTGACGTAGTGAGACCGATAAGTTAGACAGTGTGTAGAGACTATACAGGAGGAACCTAAGTTGAAATTATCTTTAGTTCGGTTAAAAAGAAATCCAGTCCGAATTAATATAGTGTATTGGAACACTGCTAAAGGTATCTTGCAAGATTTCAATATGGTTAAGATAGAGTCCAGACCACGATCCGAAAGGAATGTGTGTAAGGAAAACCGTTGGTCGCGTGAGCGGCCCAGGAGTTCGAATCTCTTACCTTCCGCATTTGATTGATAATCAATAAGTTACATAAATGCAGCACTAGTGTTAGTGGTTAGCATATGACCTTCCCAAGGTTAAGGTACGAGTTCGAATCTCGCGTGCTGCTCCAGGATATGAAAAGAACATATGCGAATATTGAATTGTCATTGAGTAGTTCTCTCGATAGGACTATCGGTTAGTTGTGCAATTTAGTATACGAGTGATTTTTTTCGGAGTTGCACAAAAGATGCAGCTCTTTTTTGTTATATATAACTCAATAAACAAAAAACAAAACATTAAGTATGTATAACGTTTACAGCATTATCATTTCAAAACGTGGTAAGAAGACGCCACAGGTAGGAGAGTTCCTTAAAAACATCTTCAAGGTCACATGGGGTCAGGTTGTAACCAGACACAATGAAGTCTGGCTAGTCGGGCGAGAGAAACCGGCCAACATCGATGATCTCACACCCGCGATCAAAGGTCTGAGTAAAAATATCGATGGTGTGATTGTTTCCAACATTGCAATCGTAGAAGCTTGTTGGGACAAGAACGGGGCATTCGATGAAGACTATGTCAATGACAAATGTCCTGGTACTCGTGAAGCTCTGAGGATGTTACAGAATAAAGAGATATAAAGTACCCGGTGGGATACCCAAGTTGGTGAAGGGGACGGTTTGCTAAACCGTTAGGTCGGTTAAAACCCGGCGCGTGGGTTCGAGCCCCACTCCCACCGCAACACTGTGGAGGGCAAACCCTGACGGAGATGGGAACCGTCTTGAAAGCGGATTGGTCCTTTTGGGCTGGGGTTCGACTCCTCTTCCCTCCGCACGGTTTGGAAGAAGAATCGGAACGGTGACCGAAACCGTCTCGAAAGCGGATTGAGCCCTTAAACAAGGCTTGGGGTTCGACTCCTCCTTCTTCCGCATTATAATGGAGAGTAAAGCCCGACGGTGAGGGCGTCCGTTTGGAAGGCGGTTCGTTCGGTTAAAACCCGGATCTGGTTCGACTCCAGTGCTCTCCGCAAAAGATTAAATAAATATAGTCATGGAACAAGAGAAGATAAATGGAGCTTTCTCATTTAAGAAGTTTACTGGAGAGAAGCTAGACAACATTGAGCAGTATGTGAAAGAGTACTACAGTACCCACCAGAATATTGATGTGATGGTTGGAACCGACTCACAGAACAAAGGACCATACACTGTATTCTCAACTATAGTCGCTATGTATGACAAAGGTGATGGGGATGGACACGGGCACGGCGCTCACTGTGTGTTCAGTCGTTGGAAGACCAGACGCTACAAGAAGACCGAAATCTTCGATAGAATGACTGCTGAGACGCAGGCATCACTTGATGTCGCCATGAGGATTCGTGAAAGCGGTGTTCCTGTCCGTTACATAGACATTGATATCAACCCACGTGAAGACGCTGGCTCCAATGTAGCTTATGCTTCTTCAAAGGGATGGCTTGAGTCATATGGATTCGAGGTTCGTTATAAGACCTTCGGTCCTCTTATCACTACTCTTGCTGACTGGGTTGTGAAGAAATAGTATAATGGCCCGGTGACGCAACTGGGAGACGTGTTCGCCTCAAAAGCGAAAAAGATGTGGGTTCGAATCCCACCCGGGCTACCACGAAAGGATCTCTTTAAGGGAGGTCCTTTTTTGATGATTATTTATCCATGAAACATCTTGTACAATATATAATTGAAAAGCTTGAAAAATCAGAAGACGTTAAAGAACTCAGTGATAAAATGCTTCAGGACCTTAGTAAGAAAGGCAACTTGAAGGTTTTTGTTGATGAACTAAATAAGATTCTTGGAAAGACACAGAGTGGAGATAATACTAAACTTTGGATGGCTGCTCTTAAAGACCTCTTTGACGGACAGAATGAGGAAGGAAAGAAATATACAGCCTCTCCTGGCCAGAGTATCTCTTGTGCAGACCTCTATCCTACACAATCAGAAATCGATATTGAGAACTCGGCAAAGTGGGCGACGAAGGACTGGGGAGTAAGATGTATTCCACAGATGTTTGATGGTAGTGCTTTTGGAGCAAACTTTGCAGTACCTGTGCTTGTATATAAGGATAAAGGTAAAAACTGGATTATTGATGGTCATCACAGATGGAGTCAGGTCGGACTTATGAATCCAGATGCTCATGTTAGTTGTATGGTGGTTGAAGGCCCTGAGCCTGTGCAGGATTTTCTTAAAATAGTTCAGGGAATGATTGCAGCTATTATTGGTGATGATAGTAAACCTAATAAAGGGGACGGAGGAAAACTTCCTGTTGGTAAGGCTGCTCCTCAAAACAATATCTTTGGTTCCGCTCTTAAAGGTGATAAGCTTGCAAAGCGCGTTGTAGAACTTTTCAAAGGACACGATAATATACTTGCAGATGCAATTAAGTATTTGAATGATGCTGGTGTAGATGTCAAATCTGCAGAAGATATTGGCAAACTTGTAGAGAAGAATAGAGACATATTTGTTTCTCGTAAACAGACTCCTCCTTCATGGGCAGCACCACGTCCTGTTATGCCACAGACTGATCGTGCTGGGATAACTGGACCTGATGACGCGGCTCCAGCAAATACAGGATCCGCACTCAATATTCTCCTTAATGGGGCTAAATTTAAAGATCTTAAGTAATGAAACACTTTTCACAATATTTTACAGAAAGACTATCTATTAATGAGCCAGTTCTTGAAGGTGGAGCAAGTGGACATATGCTCCATCCATATGATGTGGATGAGTTTACTGGATATGATATCGAAGAACTTATCCGTACCATGTTCGGGGGCAAGATGGAAGGTATGACAGAGAAGATGGATGGATTTGGTATGCAAGCAAGTATGAATCCTAAAGGGGATGTCGTATTCATTCGCAATAAAACCAATCTCAATAGTGAGAAAGGTGGAATGACATTAAGTGATTTTGCAGAACAATGGAAGGAGAATCCCCATGCTCTTGATAACTACACGCGTGGTGGTAAGATCATTGAAGCTGTGTTTAGGAAGATCGGACCAGAGTGGTTTAATCCATCGCCCCTTAAGAGACTTGTTGTTAACTGCGAATGTATCCTTGCAGGAACTACAAATACTATTCCCTATCCTTCTGATCAAGTAGACTTTCATAATATATGGATATACGAAAAACAAGAAAGTGATAGTGAATGGAAGAATACAGAAGTAACCAAGAAAGGACTAGATGTGTTGGAAAAGGCTTGTGAGGGAATCGACAATGCGAAGATCACTCCTCCTGTTATCATTAAGTATAGTGAGGAAACTGCAAAACTCGAAAAGAAATGGTTGGGTGAGTGGCAGAAGTTCTTAAAACAATGCGATTGTGCTCCAGATGTTACTATAGAAGGTCTCAAATATAGTCTCTTCTTTAAATGGGTTGAGAAATATGAACCGTGGTTAGGCGAGGATCATAAAGCAGCAATGGATTGTTGTAGGAGATGGGTGTTTGGAGATAAGACAGCTGCATCTCTCAAGGACCTCAAAGCAATATATCAGGATAATCTTGATGGTTTTGTTAAACTTGATAAGACATCTAGTAAAGTAGTTAATACTGTACTCACACCACTTCAAAATTTCTTCTATAGTATGGGTGCTGATGTTATTAAAGTGACCAGTGGTTTTGTTAATGACGGGCAAGATGGAACCATCAAGAGTCTTCTTGGTGATTTGAAAGTTGCCACCGAAAAGATCAGAAGGGAAGGTTCTCTCGAAGATAACGAATTCTTACAGAAGTGGTTAGATGTTTTAAGGGAGATTGGTGAAGAGAATCTCAGAAGTGCCGAAGGTATAGTATTCAGTTATAAAGGCAAGATGATGAAGTGGACTGGTGGATTCGTTCCACTCAACCGTATCATTGGTTATAGTAAATACACTATGAAACCAAAATCCTTACAAGAAAGTTTAGTATGAAATCACTACAAGAAAGTCTCTTTACAGATAACGTCAAAAGTAAAATAGTTCCCGAGAAACTTGCTTATGTAATTAAGAAGTTCTTCGGAGACGGGGTTGCTCTTTGCCGTGACTATCAGGGAAGTAGTAGAGAGTGGTATGAGATAAATCCTTCGACGGTAACAGTTAAAGATGGACGAAATCTTTATGCTAGAATCATCAACTACTGTAAAAAGGTTGATGGACTAGATGTAGAGCAAGACATGCTACCAGGATTTGGAACAGTCAAAGGATACAGAATTGGTGATGATAAGTATTGGATGTATTTAAATACAGTTAAGTATGGAGAAAAAAGAGTACATGTAAGTAAAGAGTTCTACGAAAGCGGTGCTCTTCCTCAGGATCAGAAAGGTGTTACTCAACGTGGTTGGGATGAATGGAAAAGATGGTAAGATATGAAAAGTTTAAGTGAATTTATAAACGAAGGAGTCTTTAATGACAATATCAAATCTGCTATCAAAATCAACGGTGTGACTATCTATGAACCCGATTGGAAGAAGTGTGAAGAGTACTACCAGAAGAGGCGTAAGAAGTACTTTGGTAATAAGTCGAATGTGACTCTTGGAGACCTTGATGATGAATATGAAGTAGTATATAATGAAGACGATTGTATAGTTGCGGTTGAAGATATTGCGGTTGAAGATATTGATAACTATGATATTTATATTCTCTGCCCCGAGACAATATACATGCGTCACGAAGCACAAGAGATATGCAATGGAAGACAATATACATTTTCACTTACTGACATAGATGATGCAAACGACTTTGATATATGTTTTAACTGGGACCCATATATTAAATGGTTAAGTATTGGTGATGGTAGATCATCAATAAAGAAGCTTGAAGATGCTGGTTGGGATAGTGGACTTGAATATATTCCTGGAACAATCTCTAAAAAAGCACAAGATATAATAAAAAAGTATATGAAGGTTTAAATTTTTAAGAGATATTTTGTATTATAATAACATGAGAACAAACATTGGACATATCGGTATTCGCGGACAGCATCAAGGTTGGTGTGGTCGCACTACTATGCTCAAGTAAGGTCTCAGAAAATAATTTTACGCATATAAAACGAGATCGCTTGAGCTGAGATAGTTCGGGTGATTTTTTTTGATCTTTGAAATATTATGTCTGGGTGTCCGAGTTGGTCAGGAGGCGGTCTGCAAAACCGTTGATAGTCAATGACTTACGTAGGTTCGAGTCCTATCCCAGACTCCTAAGCAGCATTCGTATAAAAGTAATTATGCGACATTGCCAATGTCGAGACGCTGGAGCGTTACCAGTATGCTGCTCGAATAAATTGCAGGTATAGCACAACGGCTAGTGTATAGGACTTCCACTCCTGAGATGTCGGTTCGATTCCGGTTACCTGCACTACATTGATAATCAATAGGTTATACAGGAGTTTGGTGTAATGGTTAGCATTTTTGACTCCAAATCAAACGATATGGGTTCGAGTCCTGTAACTCCTGCAAATTCGAGAGATCAGCTAACAGGTCAAGGCTAGATCGCTGATACCGATCCAATCCCAGTTCGAATCTGGGTCTCTCGACTACATGGAGGAGGTGGCCGAATTGGTTTAGGCACTACACTGTGGATGTAGTTTATGCGGGTTCGAGTCCCGTCTTTCTCCCTAAGTAATTAATAATCAATAGGTTAATGCCCGGTTCATTCAATGGAAGGATTTCAGAATACGGATCTGATCATAGGAGTTCGAATCTTCTACCGGGTACAAATAGTTAGGATAGTAGACGAATATACGATAAGAGCCTCTTTGACAAATTATATAGAACATATCGTCAATGTCTATAGCAAACACTCTTCCAACTATTTTATGCAGTCATAGTTTAGCAGGTCGAGAACATATCCTTGGTATGGATAAGACATCGGTTCGATCCCGGTTGATTGCTCAGATAGCAGTGTAGCGCAATTGGTAGAGCAGCAGCCTCTGAAGTTGTCGGTTGAACGTTCGAGTCGTTCCACTGCTACCAAATGCCCTTGTAGTATAACGGCTAGTACGGATGTTTCGTAATCATCAAATGGGAGTTCGATTCTTCTCAGGGGCTCGCGGGATTCTTAAAGTTATTTAAGAATCCTTATATTTTATATAAATGCGCAGACTTCTACTCATATTGTCCTTACTTTGTATGTGTTGGCTCGGATACAGCCAACAACGGGATACCGTAGTGACATCAACACTTTACTTCAAAGTCAACACTACAGAGTTCATCCAGGATGAAAACTATCAAGAGTTCGTCAATAGTCAACTCCCGTTCATCCAAGAACATCAAGACGACATCAAATATATTAAAATCACAGGTACTGCTTCACCAGAAGGTACTTATTCAGGCAACCGAGCACTCGCTCAAGGACGTGTTGATGCGGTTCGTGATATATTGAATCTTGATGACGAGATAACTATATCGGAAGACTATGATGGGCTGTATAAGTTGATTGAAGCGAGTAATGAACCTTGGAAGGGTAAAATCTTAAAGATTCTCTCTACAAGCAACGATGTCAAACACGATCTTATTCGGTCTGGCTATTGGAAAGAGCTTAATCAAAAGTACTTCCCACGACTCAGAAGAATTGATATTAAGGTGTATTTCTTATATCCACAAGTCATAAAAGAGATTGAAAGAGACACGGTAGTGATAAAGGAAGTGATGAAAGAAATCGAAAGAGACACTATAATCTTAACCGAGCTCAAACACGATACTATATTCATCCAAAAACCTATCTATTTTCGCGATACAATCCTAATTCGACCAAACCTTAAGGTTATCCCAATACTCGCTGTTAAAACGAATCTTTTGAGCGATCTTGCAATCACACCAAACGTCCAAGCAGAACTCTACACACACCTGTGGGGGTTGAGTCTTGAGTTTGATTATACGTTCCCTTGGTGGCATAAGGATTATGACAGTTACTTCTACTATCAACTCTTGAATGGAATCGCGGGTATCCGAAAATATCTTAATAACAAGTACACAGGGCATTGGATTGGAGTTTATGCAAATACCGCTATCTATGACTTCTGCGCTTGGAACAAAGACCTGGGATATCAAGGAGAAGTATATGGATGTGGATTGGGATACGGATATGTATTCCAATGTAAGAAACACCCGAGATGGAAGTTTGAGTTGTATGGTCGGATTGGATGGTTTAATACGAGGTTTGATGCCTATCACGCCTCTCAGCCATGGGATACTAAATACTATTATAACTGGTACTTACGAGCTAGTGACTTTGTTCCAAGACGATTTAATATGAACTATTTTGGTCCAACCGAAGTTGGATTTAATTTAACATTTGATTTGATATGTGGAAGAAAGTTGTATTGGGATTAATGTTATTAATGAGTATACTCATAGGGTGTGAGCGCAAACCTCTCTACCTCCAAGGAGACACTGCATTGAAGATTAACGTACAGGTACAAGCAAACATCAATGCTATGTGGAAGGAAGGATGGCAAGATACCCTTAAGTATAACTGGGATGAAGACCTTTATGGACCACTCTTTTATACTCTTCCAACAACATGTAACGTTGTGATTTTCAATCAGGGAAAGATTTTATCCGAGACTCGAGTACAGACAGGAAAGAGGGAACTCATTGATGTTGAATTGAATAACACATATGACTTGTTGATATATAGTAAAGATAATCCTTGGACAGAGACTTATTACGAAGGTGGGCGATACTATGTGGAAACTCCTTCTACAAAGAGCACACGGGCAAGAAATCCTATTAGTAATGAGTATGAGACAGTGAATCAACCAGGTGAGGTGTTCGCAATGAATAAACGTGAGATATATCTCTCAAATGACATCTCAGATTTTGAAGAGGTTATTGAGAATGGAAAACTCGTGTATGTGTATAATATTGATGAAATGCTCGAACCCGTATCATACATATATGTCATTCAGTTCATTGTAGTTAACGACGATCATAGTCCTCTGATTGAGGCTCGAGACATAGTAAACTTCACAGTGAGTGGAATATCAACAAAAAAGAATATGTTCACAAACACCCCAGTCTGGACAGGTAATAAACAGATATCAACTTTTGATATTAAACCAGGGCAGTTCCATACACCAGATAGTCTTGTGTTTGCTAGTCGAGTTACAATTTTGGACCTGTTGCCTGATGATATTAATAGCTCTTGGACATCCCAGATTGACTATCTTTATTACACCAACATAGATGTTGATACTTATAATTACGGAGAAGTCACTGGTACAAAAGACATTACGAAACAGTTACAAGAAAATCCTAAAGGTGGAGTCATAACAGTAATCATTCTTAACTCCGAATTAAAAAAAGAAACGCCTGTAGGAGATAATACATTCGGGATTGACTTGAACGAATGGAAACAACACACTTATGATGTATTTTGATGAAAAAATTATTAGAATAGAAATTTACGTATGAAAAAGTTTTTTGCAATTTTATTTACAGCTATGCTTCTCCTTGCCGGATGTGCAAAGGTGGAAGATATGACAATCGGAAACTTCGGTAGATCAGAGATTACCTTCAACACAGGCACCTCTGTTGCTACTAAAGCTATTGTAGACACCACAGCAATGGAGGACAATTTTGGTGTTTATGGTTATGTAGTTCCTGGAGAGTTTTCAGTGAACGGTGGTTATCTTATGAAGAACGCAGAATATGATAAAGATGGTAATGCCGTCGGTGGTCCTTACTACTGGCCTAAGTCCGATAACTATACAGGTATCGACTTTATATTTACTGCATACTCACAGTATGACAACACTGTTGAGTGGGTTAACGATACATTAAAATTAAATATCCCTGCTCTTACACAGAGTCTTATTGATGATCCCGATGGGTTTGATGATGTTCTTTGGGCACAGACCGCTTACAATCATCATCAGAATGGTGCTGTTGGTGCAGAGCACGAACGTGTAGAACTCACATTCAGACACGCTCTCTCATGGCTTCAGTTCCGTGGTGAGGTTATCAATCCTAATATCAAGTGGGTGCGAGTAAAGCAGATCAGTTTCGGTGAATATCGCGATTCTATCCCCGGTGTTGCTGCAGTTCCTGAGGTTCCTGCATATGACGACACTACTGATACTTGGGTAAACCTTAAGAAGACCTATAGTGCTGTTGCATCAGCAACTAAATTAAGAGTAAAAGAAGGAGATACTTGGGGTGCTTACACAAACGCCGCACCACTCCCAGATGCTCTTGTTGCAGAGATTAAGTCTTACTATACAGTTGATAATGGAGCTGCTGGTGACTATGACCTCCATATGGGTAACACAGTATGGGCTAGCAATGTTATCAAACAACTCAGAAAAACAGACAAGGCGATCCCAGCCGAGTATGACCTTGCTGTTGAGATGACTGGTGGAGAAATTATGCATTTCTTCAATGGATGGAAGTATCTTCAGGATAATGGCTATGACATTCAACCCGCAAACAGTGGTGGTAAACCAGATGTTTGGGACTATGTTCTTATTGATGCATTTGTAAATGGCGCTGCTTATACAGTAGTTGGTCTTAACTGTTGGGATAGTAACGCTGCTCCTCAACACACTATTGAACATCACGATGCGGTTCCTGGTGTAGCTGCGGTTCCTGCAGTGCCCGCAAGCGGTTCAGAAGGTGTTTATGTAGATGGATGGTTTCGTCTTCCTACTGCAAGTCTTCTTACTGATACTCCTGCTGCCATGTATGGTACACAGAAAGACACTACTCTCAATTACGTAAGTGCACAGACCGACACACTCTTCACTGGAGACCACGTGGTACTTGGTAACTCTCTTGTAATCCCCCAGCCGGTTCCTCAGAATATCACTGTTGTGTTCGATATCTGCATTGCTAACCCTAGTGGTGATGATGTGGTATTTACCGATCGTAAAATCACTAGAACAATCAATACTGGTAAGGATGCTGATCAGGATGCTGACTACGTAGCATCTTGGGGAGCAAGTAATAAGTATATCTACAACTTTAGATTCGATGGTGATGTGGTTAACTTCAATGCTCTCGTTTCTGGATGGACATTAAGTGGTACTGACTATCATGTTTGGGACTATTAATGAATTAAACAAACAAAGAAAAGGAGCTTGATAAAGGCTCCTTTTTTAATATATTACAATATGAAGAAATTTATTATTACGCTTATCTTTTGTATGTTTGGTTTTTTGGCAGCAGCACAGGAACCAGAAGTTAATTATAAACTTATCAACAAGAATGTCGAAATAGTAAAACCTATAGGTTACTTTATCGATGAATCTGATAGGGGATATTTATTGGATAGTGATGTATCTTTTGTACATATCAAAATTATATCTTTTGAATCTGCTGGAAATATAGTTACATATTGGATAGAATCTGATGGAGAACGATATAATTATCATATGGTTACTGATGTGATGGTAATATATTTATATGAAGGTGATCGTATAGGATATGGTGTTTTTGATGAAGATTTTAGATATGCAACTATTATAAAACTTGACGATGAAACCTTAAAATGGGCTGCTAATTTTAATACAAGTGAGACACAAAATAGACAAGAATAGATTTGGTGAATGGCCAATAGTACGTTGGTGGTATACTAAAAAGAAAGGTATGACCATGGAAGAGGTCATCGATCGTGACCTTGATTGGTTTCTTTGGGCTGTATGTACTTTTCAGAATGTAACACCAACGCAAGCGGAGTACTTTCATAAGAAAACAGGAAAGACTCTTAATCCAAAACTTATACAGGATGTAGAGCCATACGAATACGTCAAAGGAGACACTGAAGAGATGTATATGGAGATATGTAGGACTCAGGACTTACATGGAACAATACGTAAGTGGAGAGGAGAAGACGTGTTATTATTTTAGTATGAAATCTACGGAAGAATGGTTAAGAGATATTGAAAGTGATGTTATTAAAAAACAATACGGATTGAAAGGATACGATATAGATGATTTAGAAGACGAGGACAATAAAAAAGACAACGAAGAAGAATGAGTATTTGGTGGATTATATTGATAGTAATTGGTGGGTTAATCTTACTCGGGCCAATCATGTATGGGTTTGCAAAGTTAAATCACGTAAACCCTTTTATACTTGAAGAAGATAACCCTTCTGATGACATCAATTCATTTATATTAGTTAATATATTAAGACCTCTTTTTGTTCCTCTTTGGTTAGAAGTAAAATTTTTACGGTGGTTAAAACTAAAGATCAGGAGTCCATTTAGTATATAATATTTGAACAAAGTTTAACAACAATTATTATAAATTATGTACGCAAGCAAAAGAAGTGTCGCAAAGACACAGGGAACAAAAGATTCCAGGAGTCACAGGATTAACAAAATTCGTCACCGCGGTATGCAGAAGGACCACATTCAGATTACTCCAGACGGAAAGGTCATCCAGCACTATAAGATGGATACCAGGAGTGCGGCTGTGATGAAGGCTTTCAAGGAAGCTCAGGTTAAGGTCAACGAAGAAGCCAAAGATACAGAAAATGTAGATTCTGGAGCTCCAAAGAACGAATAAAACCGATTAAGAATAGAGATGGTGGATCGACAACCACCTCCCGACACAGCAAGGAGTCAGACTGATCAGGGATAGTTCGCTTGAGATAGCGTTGTGATAAGATAAAGGAGAAAACACTATTCTTTTTCATATGCCGATATAGCTCAACTGGATAAGAGCGCGGTTCTCATAAGACCGTCGTTGGTAGTTCGAGTCTACCTATCGGTACAACCAGAAAATTGCGGGATAGAGCAGTCAGGTAGCTTGCAAGGCTCATAACCTTGAGGTCGTGCGGTTCAAATCCCACTCCCGCTACTAAACATCGCGGCGTACCTGAAGTGGTCCACAGCGAGGGCTCATAACCCTCTGGCATTGTCAATAAGTCCCCCGTAGGTTCGAATCCTGCCGCCGCTACCAAGTAGACTGAGACTTACCTGCAAATCGGTACAATAGTTCAAACAGGACAGAACACAGTCTATTTTTACAGTCGCAGCTGCCGCCGCTACAAAACAAAAAAGGTGTGTGCAATCGGACAAAGGCAGGGTACGTCTCCGGTTCTTCTCTAGCGAGGGTGCACTAGTAGTTAGAGTTTCTTAAAAGTACCCATCACGCCCTCATGGTGTAATGGATGCACATTTCTCTTCTAAAGAAATTGTAGGGGTTCAAATCCTCTTGAGGGTACAAAAATGATATTGATATTATAATGGTAGGGCGAGAGGGTGACATTTCACGCTTATCCGAAACAATCCATTTATTGAGACTTTCCAAATAAGAGACAGTTGGTATCCAATCTAACACTCGCGGACTACTAAAAAAGGAACTCGTTTGAGTTCCTTTTATTTTGATATTTATTCGCTTTCCGGCGGATAAACCGGCATCTCGGTATTTCGTCCGTTAATAAACCAGTAATCAATACCATTTACTTTTTGTGGATATGGTACGTTTACGCGACCATTCTTAAACATAGCAAGTAGGTTTCTATATGATTGAGAATCCACCCACGACTTTTGAGACATCTCATTAATATTCTTTAATAATTCAGCATTAGCTGCCATCAAAGAAGACATCGTTTCTCCGAGAGCATCGGATTCTATTGCAACATCTTCCACTTTAATATACCCATGAGGGGTAGGAGCAAATCTAGTACATATTCTTAATGACCAACCTGACCCAGCTCCATAAGATTCGGGATTGCTTGTATATATAGTAACTGGATTTAATATATCATGTGTTTGTTCATCGATGAGTCCAGTGAAATAAATACCCAACGGTACATCTTTAAATAAAACAGAACCATTATTGACTATGTCGTATAATATAACTATTGAGTTGAAAGTAAAATAGTTTTCCTGTGGATCGGGTTCTGGGTTATATGATTCAAATGTTTTATCAAATACAGATTCGTTAAATAACTCATATGGAGAAGGTGATTTGACGCATATGGATCCCAATTCATTAACTGTTTGATCTAATGGAATACTTTCATTTTCATCCCATCCGATTATATGATAATCTGGAGATTCTCCCGGGTTTTCATATCCTGCACCGTATGATGATAGAAAATTAATATATGTATATGGATCGCTTGCTGTGGAAGGAAAATAATCTGTGGTTTTATAATATTTTTTAGCCGAGCCTGAAGGAATATTGAGTATAATATCCGAAAATCCGCCTTCCCACGAAAATAATTCTATATCAGAATCAAATACAATACTGGATTTAAATTTCTCCATTTCATTAAACAGATTCAACATACATCCCATAAATGCCACGGAGAAATTATGCCCGTTTAATGAAATATTCTCACATATTCCATTTCGAGTAGCTGTTATTCCGTTTTCAAATACGTTTTGAAAGAATCTGGGTAGTTCGCTATTTGTTTGACTCATATCAGGATTTACTAAACCGACGTGTTCAAGATTATCAATTTCATCAGAAGTCAAATTTAAGCAGACAAATCGTGATGGATTGATATCATATCCGGATTCTACTAAAGATCTAGATACGTCGTCCGTATATTGTGAAAAAAGAAGAAAATTGCCTGTGTCGTTTAATAAAGGTCTAAATATGTTACATACAGTTTTCATATTCTATAATGGTTTTAATCATATAAATAATAACGATCAAATTCATTTAAGTCATGGTTTTAATTTGAGAAACCGATATCATTATTATTTTGACATATAAGCGAAAGAATAAATAAATTTAATACAAAAAAATATGAGTCTTCCATTACATTTACAAAATATCAAGTCTAGTGGTGTATATAGATTTGTTTATGATAAGTCTGTTATCTCAGGTGAGACTGCAGAGACTCTTCGTCTTCTTGTGGGTTACTCAGACAAAGGACCATTCAATACTCCAGTCTATATTAGAACTCGTGATGAATTTCTCAGAATTTACGGAGGTATCTCAAAAAGACTTGAGAAAAAAGGTATTTTCTTCCACAGACTTGCTCTCGAAGCTCTTGCTGCTGGACCAATCCTTGCTATGAATCTTAAACCATTCACGGCTACTAATAAGGTTTCTTATACTGGTTTCTCTGGTAGCACCATGTTTACAGATTTAGATCCAAGCACTGATCTTAGTCAAGAAGAAGTTACAAAATTATATGACACGAACAGATTCTGGACACTCCGTGCTGAGGATCTTGTTAATCTTGGTGTTAATAAGTATATCACAGTAGCCGCAACGGATTCTATTGATTCTTCATGCTCAATCATAGTACGTAAGGCTATGCCTACCGAATATGGAGTATCTATCAGATCTTGGTATGAAGGCCAGGGTCTTGAGATGCCTGATTATCTTAAACCAATTCAAGAAAATGATCTTAATGATTACTTCCTTGATGTGTATGTATTCCGTGGTAAGTTTACATATGATCTTTGCAAAGCCGATGGTCCTCTTGGTAAGTACTTCAATGTGACTGGTACAGGAGATAATGCAGTTATAACTCTCGAGGAAAATTTCGTTGATGCATTTGGTGAGCCTGCTGATGTTCTTACTGCGCTCGCAAATGACGAATCATCTGGTTATGTTGCTGGTTATCGTGGAACCACTATTCCTTTCTTTAGGAATATGAATGGTACATATATATCTATTGATATCCTCTTTAATTCCGGTTATGGAGAACATAAGATGTTGATGAATATGGATGAAACCAAACTTGATGGTCTTACCGAAGCAACAGATATCGACGCTCTTATGAAACCAGTTAATATAACTGTTGATACAATAACCTATTCACATCTTATGGGTCAATATGCTGTTCTTGCTAACCCTACAGATGTAGAAAAGGCAGCTGCTGTTCAGGCTGCAAATAACGAGGCGCCTGATACAGTTAATCCTGTTGATGCATCATCAAAACCTATTGTATATGTAGTGGATTCTCAGGATCCTAGCGTAAAAACATATTATAAGTTATCTTATTTATATGTTGATATCCCTGCTGCAGAAGTCACAAAGACTATTAAGAAGAAGGCAGTTGAAGTAGATGTAAAACCTACAACTGATATTACAGCAGCTTCTCCTGAATATATTAAATTCACCACAGAAACCGGTGCTTCTATCAAACCATTGTATATCCCCGGATTTACATATGATAGTAGAAATATCACAACATCTGATTGTCTCAATGTAATTACTGGTGAGTATGGTAAGGGCCTTCAGGAAGCATTAACAAATCGCGTAGATATTGAATATCATTATCTTGTTGATACATTCGATACCGCTTTGTATAACGACAAGACTACCCTTGCTGCTCTTGCAAAGAAGAAAGATAACTGCTTCGCAATTCTTAACTTCCCTAAGATTAAGGATTATATCAAGGACGGTGGATACAATACAAACAAAACTCTTGATTTCAAGAAAGTAACAGCTAATTTCCATCTTCCTGATGAAGTTGACGGTGCTTCATGGTGTGGTTACTTCACACAGATCGTTCTTACCGATGGTACCATCAGAACAACTGTTCCTTCAGCGGGGCTTGTATCTAATCTCTTTATGGATAAATGGTCAAGCCGTCAACCTTACTACATTGTAGCTGGTTCAAGCTATGGACGTCTTCTCAACGGAGCTCTTGTTGGTCCTGACTATGCGTTCTCAAAGGATGATAGAGATATTCTTGAGCCATTCGGTATCAACGTGATCGTTTACGAGCCTCGTCGTGGTACTTATATCAATTCTGAACAGACCGCAAAACAGATCCCTGTTAGTGCTCTTTCAAAGATCCACATCCGCGAACTTGTTATCTATCTCCAGGATGAAATTGCTGATATGCTTGAAAGTTATCGATGGGAACTCAATACTCAGACCCTTCGTGACCGAGTAAAGGCAAAGGCTGATGCAATTCTTGAACAGGTTAGAGGTAATGGTGGTGTATATGATTACTTGAATGTCTGTGATTCTTCAAACAACACAGCCGAAGCAATCGACAATGAGTTCTTGGTACTCGATACCCACATTGAACCCGCAAGAGGTGCTGGTAAGATGGTTGAACAGCTCTATATCTACAGAACAGGTGAGATGCGTTCACAACTCATTCAGGGTTAATCCTAGAAGGAAATAAAAGAAAAAAGGAACTGAGTTCCTTTTTTCTTAGTTATTATTTAGATAATTAAATTGAATTGTATATGAAATCTATTGCTGACTATATCAACAATACTCAAATTGACGAAAGTATATTTGATAATAATATTGATAAAAACGATAAGATCGCTTTAACCATACAAGCGCTTACTCAGAAATGGGCAAGTTATAAGCCAAACAAAGGAGATGGATCTAAAGATGCATTTGGTAATCCTATGAAACCTGGTGATATCCTATTAGTAATGGGATATAGCGGATATGATTATAACCCAGCACACAAACAGGTATTTGATCTTGGTGTTTATATTTGTAATGATGGTAGATTGACTATTTATCAATCAATCACCGGAACTGATTTAGTAGCCGACGATCCTCTTGATAGATATAAAGAATATGGAAATCTTGATATTTATTCTCTATATAAGATTGCTGAAAAAAACCCTAAAAAGTTCTGGTATGATATTCCACGTGGAGATAGTAGAGATTCTGGAAACCTTGCTGTAGTATTTGGTAAAGGTACTCCAAACAAAATTATCAATTTGAGTGCTATTGGGATGAATGTTGATAATTTTTAACCATCAATCACAGCCCACTTAAACTCCTGTTTCTCATACGATTTGACTTTTGACTTCCCTTGTTTCAGTATTTGATGACTTGGGAAGTCATCTATTATATCATATATATAGAATGCGTCTTTACCTGGTTGAGGTAAGAGTCCACGACCTATAGATTGGAGAATAGTGATATCCGATTTGAATGACTGTGCAAAGATAGCATAGTTGACATTCTTGAAAGTGATACCCGTACTAATACAACCAAACGAACCAACAAGAATAACATTGTTGTTTTCAAGCATCTCGTCAAGTACCTTCTGTCTCTTTTTTAGATTTACCGAACCAGTAATCTTAAGAACCTTCCGATCGGGGAATGCTGACTTGAGTCTCTCAATAAGATATTCTATATACTCTGTATGATGAGCAAGCACTATACAGTTACCATCCGTCATATTAGAAATCAAGTTCTCGATTTCTTTTATCCTCTTCTCACTCCTATGTACAAGCATCTGTTCGAGCATAAGGAGGTTTGCTCCGCGAGCTCTGCATAACTCTATTAAGTACAGAGCATACTCTTTCGAGTCGTACATTTGTTTGGCTTCTCGGAGAGCCATAGGAAGTGACTTTACTTCACGAATAGTAAACTCACGTTCTTCTTTTGGAAGTAGTATCTTATTTCCTTTCTCATCTGTCTTATAACTCGAACATAGATACTCACCACACTTAATAATATCTTTCTCTACTTCCTTCCAGGAATATCCTAACCTGATCTGTGTAATATTCGGAGGAACCAAGAACCCTTCTTTAACTAGTTCCATTGTCCGGAGGTCCTGGATTTGTGGTCCCATCATCGCCTGACAGGAGAACCATTCAATACTATTATCTTCGGGGAGTGTACCCGTGAATCCAAACCTCAACTTAACATCCTTCATAAAGGGACGACCGAGGATAGTATTAATAGATTTACAAGGAAGCTTATGTGCTTCATCACAACACACTACATCAATACCATCAAAGAAATGAGGATCGTACTTTGGGTCTCTCTGGTCCGCGCGTTTTACAAGAGACTGAAAAGTACCTATGATAAGGTTTGGACTAGCACAGTACTCACTTTTTGCCCATACCTGAGTTGTCTTAAAGAACTCTTGATACTCAGACATGTCCTGTACACCCTGTTTGACAAGTTGAATAGATGGAACGATCATAAGTACTTTCTTACATCCCATCTTTTCAAGCATTGTCCTGAAAACCACATACCCAATAGCTGTTTTTCCAGATCTAGTGCATAATTGACTCAATGATTTTTTGTATTTGAGAATTAACCAGGCAGCTTTGAGTTGATAATCTCTTAATTGAATATTTAAATCCCAACTATCAACATATTCAACAAAGTCTTCATAATTCATATTAAATCCAGTATACTTAAGGGATCGATCAATGCCGGTTATATTTATATGATTTTTTTCACACCATAATTGGATTTCTCGATATAATCCACTATGACACCACCAAGCAGTCTGTCCGCTTTTTGTAGTAAAACGGTTTAGGAACACCTCGGGTTTTGGAATGCCACTGAACGACGGCATGTACATATATGAAGGGATTTTGTTGAGGTGCTTTTCTAGTTCAGATATCTCGTGAGTATCCCCTGTTAAAAATATATATCGTTGATCTGTTTGTTTATATACGATTTTAATCATATGATTATATATAATATATGAAAAGTCTAAATGAAATATTGAATGAGGGGTTATTTGATAGCGATCTTGTAAAGAAAGATCTGCCTTATGAGAAACTTCTCAAATATCTTAAAAAGAAACCAAATTTTAGTGAATTGGCTTATTGGTGTAGTGGGTTAGGGGACGGAGATTTTGACAAAGTCTCGAACCAACTAATAGTGAACTGGAGTGAAGAGATGTATAAGAAGTATTGTTTTGGGAGACATTCAAAGTCTCCCGGGTGTCTAGGAATGTATGATCACACCACGTGGGACGACCGAGATAATGAAGCAAAAAACTGGTTAAAGTTTGGAGAGATTCATACAGGATTTTCATATAACGATCAAATGTATGCTAACTCATTTGAGATACCTTGGAGTTTTTGGGCGTCATATGGTCCAAAAGAGGATTTATATGAATGGATTATAATTAGTCAAAAACCCGCTTGGATTATGGTGGTAGCTAATCGTAAATCATATGATGAGTTTGATCAAAAACTCATTCACGCACTGATTGAATCAATACATAAATATTACAAAAAAGGAACCCGTTAAGGTTCCTTTTCTTGTAGTTAAATCAAAGTTTATTCTACAGGCATCTCGTGCTGTTCATTTATAGGCTCGCGTTTCTCAACCATAGTCAGTCTATCCATAATAGCCTGGTGTTTTTGATTGAGGAAGATCATATAAGAAGTATCAATTGAGTACGGTTCGTGACATCCTTTCATATACTCATTCACTGCAAGAATATTTCTCCAGTCGTTGAATCCTTTAAACTTAAGGTTATTGAGCATTCTGAGAGTGCTATCAAACGCATTATAGTCAATAGTTTTTAAATCCTGGGACTTCCACATTTTTACTATTTGAAAATAACCAAGCGTAAACTGCCAGTCTACTTCTGCTCTGTTAAGGAATTCTGCAACTATTTTGGCAATAGCGTTTTTTGTAAACCTTTCACCATCATACTCCGCGGCTTCCGGAAGAGTATACTGAACCCCTTTAATGTATTCGTCACAGACTTTCTGTTCCTCCATGAGTTCTTCTTCGAACTTTTTGAGAGAATCTATATCCACAACCTTATTGATTTCATCTTTGAATTCATTGAGTGTCTGCTCAAGAATCCCTGCTACTTCACCGTAGGATTTTGTTTTTAATTCTTTAATATCAATCATGATCATAATTTTATTTATAGTACTATTAAAAGTATTATTCCTATTAATACAAGAACTCCAACAAGTCCAGCCATTCGCTTACTCCATTTTAAACAATCACTGAGTGTAATGGGTTCTAGAATAAACAAGTAATTGTCATATTTATCCAACCTCTTAATGGAGTAAGTAAGGAGTTCAAACAGATTGTTTGTTTGGATGAATTGTGATACTACAGACATCCTCTCCATCACCCACTGTTCAACCATCCTTTCATTATTCAATCCATTCTCTCCATATTCAAATATCTGTGTGTTGGGAGAGTATTGTCCGTTTTCGTCAAGATTGGGATTAAGTACTGTATATACTCGGCCAATCCAATCCACCTTAAAATTGGTCTTAAATATTTTAGAAAGACCTTCAAGAAGATTTTCATTCTTAAACGCCCGCCTAATAATTTTTGTATACTTAATGTTTAATAGTAGGTTTTTGAAGAAGTTATATATTATCACAATTTCTTACTCTTTATTTTGGATTTTACGAACTTTATTATTTGTTCATACGTATAAATATCTAAAAAAGCATGCATAATTTTACACAGTATATTACAGAAACTCGTAAAAAACTAGAATCTCAGGTACTTAAAGCACCCGAGGTGACCGAATATATCAAGGCAGTTTCGAAGACAGTATCTCGAGATATACAAAACCTACTTTTCCTTACACAGAAATATTCTCTCTTCTCTACAGATCAAATAGAGGCTATTCGTCTTCTTGGAAAGAATGATTTGGTCAAGTGTTCAAAAGAACTAGGGGTTCCTGTAGAGGATCTCGAAGATATTTGGTCTGTGATATCAAAGATGAAAGATAATGAACTTCGTGTTCTTCCCCAATATCAGTCCGCACAGGAAAGAGAAGGAGTGATAAATAAAAAACTTCGTGTAAGCGATCTCACCATTGATCTTGAATCTGAGAAAGGTAAACGTGAGGTTGTTAAAATGTATACTCCACTTCTCAACAAAATAGTTAACCAGTTTATGGGTAAGGGACTCAAGTTAAATCGCGCAGAGTTAATGTCAGCTGCAATGGTCGGATTTAATGACGCTATAAACGACTGGGATCCAGATAACGACAAGCAGGTTTCATTTAAGACTTATGCATCTTATCGTGTACGTCAACAGATTCTTAATGATATTAATGAATATGGACATAGTCTCAGTGGTACTAACTGGTATGCTGCACAGAAAGCAAAGAAAGGTGAAGTAAAACTAGACGCCACCAGCCTTGATTCATTTATGAATGACGATGGTGATTGGACAAACGATCATCTTGCAGCATTGGGTGTAGAAGATAAGGAGAAAGACGATACAGAACATTGGAAGAAAGTATTCAAAGCAATCGAAGATAAGTTCAAAGTTCGTGACGTAGATATCTTTTATCGTTACTTTGGGTTAAATGGAAGAAAGAAAGAGAAGAGTAAGGATATTGCTAAATCTTATGGAATGTCTGAAGGTAATATTCGCAACTCTGTGATTAATAAGATATTAGCATATCTCCGTACAGATAAAGAACTCCTTTCTATCCTTATGGATATCCAAGATATTTATAATGAAGGACTTATGGTTGAGATGATTCATATGGGGCGCGAACAAATTCTTGAAGCACTCCTTAATGACGATACATTCATTCTTCTTGAGGAAATCAACCGTTGGTCAAAGAAAGACGTCTTTATGGATGCTGTCGATAATGCTATAGAACCTATGAAAGACGATGATACTAAAGTTATCAAAGACTTGCTTGCCGGCTCTTTTGATGACTTGGATAGTGGATATAAGAAAAATAAAAGAGTTATTGTAACATTCTTATCTAGCATGTATCCGACAGAAACCTTCTTAAGAAAGAGTGATGTTGCTATCATTGATAGAATGCATGAGTTACAAGAAACTTGGAAAAAATTTAATAAATAAGATATGAAAACAATACAAGATTACATAAATGTATCTGAAGGATGGGTTGGATCAAAAGGTGATAAAGCATTTGATGAGATCCTTGCTGTCTGGGAGAATATGTCTCAAGAAGATATATTAAAATTAATATGGAATTACTATTCAGATAGGGAATTACAAAATCTCTATAAATGGATGGAACAAGATGGTTATTTTGAATAAATAAATATAAATTGATATGAAAGACATTACAGTATTTTTAACCGAACAATTTGAGGCTGCAGCTTCTGTTAATGAAGGTAAGGTATCCTCAGAGAAGGATTTCCGCGAGTTCGCCGAGAAGATGGCTAAAGAGGCATTCGGTGATAAATTCGATGAAGATAAGTTCAAAGAGACTGTTGACAAATTCCTTGATGACAACAAAGACCTTGTTGATGACGACAAGTGGGCAGAAGTTGTTGGAATGTGGGAACAAGGTTTCACAAAAGAAGACTAATTGAATTATGAAAGATATTATTAACTACGTAAACGAGAAGAGAGAGTCTAACATCGTTTTAACTCTTGGTCAGGCAGAAGATATTCTTGCTTTCATCGATAACAACAAACTTACCGATAAAGCATCGAAAGATCTATCTGGCTGGTATGATATACTCAAATCTCAAGTAGATAAAATGAACTAATTAAACATGAAAATAGAAGAATTTTTCGGAACACTTCAAGAGAGTGTTGTTATGACTTGGAGAAAACACTTAAAGACCAAGAAGTACTCCTCACACATGGCACTTGATGAATACTATAAGGAAGCACCAGAACTTATTGATGCTCTTATCGAAGGATGGCAAGGAACTCATGAGAAAATTGAGAATTATGTTGACCTCCTTAAAGATAAGAAATTCGAGACCGCCATCGACTACCTTACAGAGCTTCGTAAGATTACCAAAGAAGGTCGTGAGTTAATGGATTCATCGGAACTCCAAAGTGATACCGATGCAATTCTTTCACTTATTGGGCGCGTACTCTACAAACTCAAAGAACTTAAAGAGAATATTGGTCTTGTTGATTACTTAAAGCTCGTGGATGAATCAAAAACTGATTTAAGAGCAATGACGGACTACGCAGAATCATGGGCAAGACAATGTTGGAAAGATAAAGATTTTGTCGAGCTATTTACCGCTATCACTAACGGCATTTATCGTGAACTCTCAGAACGTGCCATCGCTGACTGGGCTGAAGCTGGTGAAAAGAAAGTTGCCAATGATTGGATGGATAAAATTGAAGACATGCTTAAAATTATTAAAAAGTAATTATGAGAGATCGTTTTAGTGAAATGATAAGTAAAGGAGTAGCTGCTTTCCAAGAGAAACCAGTCGGGTCTCCTGTACCTAGTCTTGATCCTATGGTAAAGGCTTATAATAATCTTTGGGGGCTCTTAACTGATACTCATATGAGTGCAGTTGAAGATGGTTACATTATCACTGGTACTTTTGTGAAGAGTCGTTACTGGGAAGGATTTAAGTATTGTAGTTACTACGGTAATACTAATATTAAATTAGGGTCCGGATATAATACACTTGAAAATATGGTATGGACTAATGGATACGAGATGAAACCCGATATATATAACGGTGACTATGTAATCAAACTCACCAAAAGACCAGAACCCGCGGCTGCTCCGGGTACACCAGAAGGTGGTTATTGTGACTGCGCTGTACCTTGTGCTACATGTTGTCCTTGTGTGTGTTCATTTGGTGAGTCACAGATTCCTCATCCTTTCAAGGAATTCTTTACAGAAACTCAAAGTAAGGATATTGTTAATGCATGGAAGGATGCTGAAGGTAACGCAGTGAAGATTATCGAGAATCTTAAAGAATCTCGTGAGATAGACGAAACTCGTTTCCGCATCTCTGCCGATAATCAATATATGATTGTTGATGAAAAATTAAAGATTGATCTCAATGCCCGCTAAAAGTAAAAGTCAACAAAGGTTGTTTGGAATGGCTCTTGCCGTGAGAAAAGGCGAGATGAAAAGAAGTGATGTCTGGAAAGAAGTACTTGACATCGTCGATAGTGATATGTCGGATAAGGAAATCGAAGATTTCGCAAAGACTGATCACAAAGGATTAAAAGAAAGATTTGAAGATATGAAAGACATTAAAGAATATATCAATGAAAATCATAATGATATGATTGATGTAAGAGAAACCGGCAAGTTTGGTTATATGTATTATGATCCAAATTCCGGAATAGTTGCAACATATAGCATGAATAGTTGGAAGAATCTTGTTGACGATTTTGGTGAGATTGATGATTGGGCAAAGGATCTCGAAAAACTCAAAGTTGGACAAAGCCTAGAACACATGAGTGGAGCTATCTACACCAGGATCTGGTAAAATCATCATAATACTACCAAAACTCGCGTATAATTAAAAAACACAAAAAGGATGACTAAATGGTCATCCTTTAATTTTTCTCTCAAATATGAGGAGTTATTTTAGTATTGTCCAATCATCTCCGTTCCAGAGCCAGGCATTGAGTCGGATGCCTATACTTTTGAGCCGTCCGGCCTGAACCACACGAATGATGTGATATTTGAGATTTTCCTGATTCTCCAGACGAACTTTGAGACAATATTCGGGGTCTTCGAATGCTATACGGGACCACTTAGGAACTTTCCATTTGAGTTTTTTTGCCGGGATGGGATTACCATTGTCATCGATGGACTTTGCAAATTCGTGATAATAGAGAGTCTTCATACGTGAGTTTTATTTGTTGTTTGAATATATTTATTAAAAATATACATAATATTTAATAGAATCTTATTAAAAATTATTATTTATTCAAATAAAAAGATAGTAAATGGAATTGCATCCTCCAGATATCAAAATTAGAGCTTTATATAATACAAAACTTATCACATCAAAATATCCCGAATTTTATAAAGCAATCATGTCTATGTATGATGATTCACCAAATTATAATGAAAAATTATACAGATATTTGCACAATATTGATATAAAACCAATATGTCCGGTATGTGGTAAACCGGTTCCATATAGAAATAGTCCGGCCGGTTATGGTAAATTTTGTTCTCAAAAATGTATGGGATTGAGTGACGAAAGAAAACAATCTATATTTAATTCTAAATTAGAAAAATATGGAGATCCTTATTATAATAATTCAGAAAAAGCAACAAAAACCATGAATAAAAAATACGGCGGTCGGGGATTAGCTTCTGTAGAATTACAAGAAAAAAGTAAACAAACATGTATTGAAAAATTCGGGGTTGATAACGTGTTTAAACTCCAATCAATACAAAATAAGTGTTGTCATTCTAAATTAGAAAAATATGGAAATCCGTATTATTGTAATCGCGAAAAAAGTAAACAAACATGTATTAATAAATATGGTTGCGATAATCCGATGAAAAATGATAATGTTCAAAACAAATTTACCAATACAATGTTATCAAAATATGGAGTGAAGTATGCAATGCAAAATAAAAATCTTATTAGGAAATTATCAGATTCGTTAATTAGAGCTCATAAAAATGGTAAATATGATATCGATGGGAAGAAAAGAACACCATCTAAAATAGAAAAAGAATTTCAAAATTATTTGATTAATAATAATATAAATTTTGAATATCAATATAGATCACAAGAATACCCATATTTGTGTGATTTTTATATCCCAAAATATAATTTATATATAGAAATACAAGGACATTGGACTCATGGAAAACATCCATATAACGGAGACAATAATGATTTAAAAATTATTGATGAATGGAAACATAAAAGTACAAAATTTTACGATCAAGCAGTATATGTTTGGAGTATTTTTGATGTAAAGAAAAGAAATATTGCTAAAATTAATAATATTAGATATCTTGAAATTTATAGTATAAAAATTGATGAATGTATATCATTATTTGAAAACAAGATAAATGAAATTAATCATGAATGAAAAAACTAAAAAAGGAAGCAAGTTAATACAGCCGGCACCAAATAAACCCCCTCGAGATTATTCTCTTATAAAAGCCATAAGAGAAGAAAAATTATATAAAAGTAATATAAGAGTTAGGGATGTTGAGGTTAGAAAATGGGTCGATGAAAACATTAAAACAATGGGTAAAGGTAGTATCATGCCTGGCCAGTTGATTATGTTTAATTACTTTGAACCCGCTACTAAAGAGGAACTCGAATACTATGACGGATGCCCACTGACAATATTCTTTTCGGAGTTCAAAACCCAAGATGGTCAACCTCGCGTTCTTGGATTCAATCTTCACTACTATCCACCGAAGATGAGATATATTGTGGCTGACCGAATCTTCTCTATATTCAAACCCATTTATGAAAAATCATGGAATGATCCTCTTAAAAAAGGAATGTCCTATATGCAGTATAAGATGTTACTTGAACAGTTACAAAGTCAAGGACTAGATTTCGGTGTTCGAGAATATATCCCAAATCTCATGCATGATATTCGTCCGGTTCCACCAAAGGAATGGAGTAAAGCTGTATTTACTGAGGGAAGATTCAAAAAAAGAACCCGAGAACAAATATTAAATTATTGGAGAAAGTGGGTGGATAAACATAGTAGCTAAAATCCAGGTTCTTCTACAACTATTATTTAGGCAAATGATTAAATAAATTTATAGCTATAAATGAAAAATATTACCGAGAAATTCAATGATAGATTATCTATATCCCAGATGATTGATCATAATGAGATGGAAGCAAATCTTGATGAGTCATTGAAAGATGTATTTAAATCTGTTAAAGACAAATTCAAACAAGTATGGCAGTGGATTCGTGGTCTTGTTGTAAAGATTGGTACTTACGTTCTTCCTGTTTCCAACGAAGGAGAGGTACAACCTGCAATCACTCCTATGACTGCCGGCGTTGCTTATAAGGAAGGGGTCGCTAAAGATGACTTCACTTTTGTATATAATTCTAAAGAAGCTGCCAAGATATCTGGACTTCGTTCTAATCTCAAAGATGCTTTGGGATTGATAAAGGACGGTAAGACCGAGACATTTAAATACTGGCAGGAGATATATGAAAGTTCAACTCCCGATAAAGCAAATGTTAACGAAGTGAAAATGCATACAGAAGATCCGGAGGCAAAATGGAATATTATTTGTGATGATGCCGAACTCCGTGATGAAATTACAAGGCATATTAAGAAAGCTAATCTAGCGAGACTCCTTATCTGGGGTGCTCCTGGTATTGGTAAGACCGCTATTCTTAATGATGTAGTAGCTGGTTTCCGTGCTGCTGGTAATGACTACAACCTTATCGTAAAGACCCTTTCAAACGAAACTCCTGATAACTTCATGCTTCCAAAGTATGTTGAGGTTGGCGAAGGTAATATAAAGGCAGAGGATGTCCCTAAGACATGGCTTCCTGTTTATCATCCCACAGGTGATCCTGCAAAGGATGCTGCTCTTGATGCTGCACTCGGTAAGGGTATGTTGTTTATCGACGAGTTGTCTCGTGCAACACAGCAAGTTCTTAATGTGTGTCTTCCTCTTATCAATGAAGGTCAGTTCAACGGCTGGCAAATGGGTAGCGGTTGGTGTATTGTTTGTGCATCAAACCGTCCAGAGGATGAAGACGCAGGTCAAGCACCACTTGGTAACGCTATGTTAAACCGTTTTGCTCATATTTACTATGAACCTACAGTCCATACTTGGAGAAAATGGGCAGATCAGCAAGGGTTTATGTCGCCTCTCCTTCTTCAATGGCTTTCTCTTCCCGAATCAGAGAACATGAGTGGTGGTAAGTATTATTACATGGACCCCAATGAGGATATCCAGAACGCTTCTGCTACAGCACTTTTGTGTACTCCTCGCGCATGGACAAATGCAATGCGTGACCTTGCCGAGTTCTCACATACAGGGGATCTTCAGGGATTCACAATCTTCGATATTCCTAATAATGTAATTGGGCGTGTATTGAATAAGTATGTTCCCACATCCGCAGTTGATTCCTTCATGGCATTCCTTTCAGTTATCCATAGTATTGGTGATTTTGATCGTGTAACCGCTGATGTTTGGAAGAACGGTGGTAAGAGTGTTAAGATTTCTGCAAAGGATTTGATGAAGATTGCACTCCCCCTTGCACAGCTTATTATTACATCACACGCTGATAGTCTTCCTACAGATAAGGAATTCGAAAATCTTGCTACATGGCTCGCGGATCAGAAGAATGACCAACTCGCAAGTTATGTTCTTGATATATTTAAACAAACATTTATGGGCGACATCAAGGATACTGTAACACGTGATAAACTCTTTGTACTTCACGGTATTAAGGATTATATTGCAAAGCAACCTGATAAGGATGAAAAGAAGAGATTGTACGATGCAGTCTTCAAGCCGTTCTTCGATCGTTGGAATGTCGACTGGGACACCGCTCCTGACTACCAGAAAGGACTTGCTGTTGCTGGTAAGGCATATGGTGATACCTTCAGAAATTCTGTCGTTGACGGCCAAGAAGCTCTCGGTTAATTTATTAATTATCAATTAGTTAATCATTAAAAAAGACTCACGAAGTGAGTCTTTTTTTTTGCAAAATAATTAAATATTAAAGTAAATAAATTATTATTTAATTGTGAGATAAATTAAGTAATACGATAATCGATGGAGATACCAAAAATCGAAGAACTGATTGTAAATAGGAATTATTTAGGAAGACTTTATATTCAAAAACACTTTTCTGAATTCTATCAATATTTATTGGATACATATAAGTATGTTCCGTGGAAAAAATTTAGTGAGTTACTTTATTTGTATTATCATAATATGAACGATAGACCAAAATGCAAATGTTGTGATAATAAAGTGAATTATATAGATTTTGCGCATGGATATCATATATATTGTTCAGTTAAATGTCAAACCAACGATCCTGAAATTATCACCAGGAATTTAGAGAAAAAAGAAGAACGATATGGGGAAGGATATTTATCTATTTATGAAAAGGTAAAACAAACCAAACTAAAAAAATATGGTGATGCTCACTATAATAATACAGAAAAAAATAAACAAACCAAGCTTGAAAGATATGGAAATCCGTATTATTTGAATCACGAAAAGGCTACGCAGACATGTATTGAACGATATGGCGTGAGTTCTCCGATGAAAATTAAAGAAATTGCTGAAAGATCTTTAAATAACAAAATTAAAAAGTACGGAGTAGATAATGTTTCAAATCAAAAGAAAATCAAACTCACCAATCTCGAACGCTATGGGACAGAAAACGTATTTCAAGTTGCCGAAATAAAAGAAAAATCAAAACAAACAAAATTTGAAAGATATGGGAATGAACATTATTCAAACAGAGAAAAAGCTAAACAAACGTGCTTGAAAAAATATAAAGTAGATAATGCATCAAAGACAAAAGAAGTAAGAGAAAAAGTTAAACAGACCGTTATAGGAAGATATAATACGGATAATGTTGCAAAAGTAAAAGATTTTCAAAATAAAGCCAAACAAACTTCAATTGAGAAATATGGCGTAGAATATTACACACAAACACAAGAATATAAAGATCATCTCAAAGAAATCACTCCTCAAATTCAAGAAAAAATCTATAATACTAAAAAAGAAAACGGAACATTCAATACTTCATCAATTGAAGAGCTGTTTGAACAATGGCTTATAGAAAATAATATTATATTTAAGAGACAATATAAAAGTAATGAGTATCCATTCGCATGTGACTTTTATTTTCCAAATGGTAACCTCTATTTGGAAATTCAGGGGTATTGGAGTCATGGAAAACATCCGTTTAATCCTAATGATCCAAAAGATATTGAAACAGTAAATAATTGGAGGAAAAGAGGAACAAAACAGTATCTTGAAAATATTGAAACATGGACTCAACGGGATCCTCTCAAACGCCAATGGGCAAAAGACCATAATCTCAACTGGAAAGAGATATTCACGTGTGATCTCGATGAACTCCTTGTTCAAATAAAAGACGATATAATATGAAACAACACGTAACAATAGGTATAGACCCGTCGGTTAATAGTACTGGTGTGTGCGTTTCTGGGCGGGGGTTTAATATATATTATCTTATTCCTTCAAAGATAACCAAAAAGTCACTTGAGTACTCAAAAGGGATTGATTGGTTGAATGTGTGTGAATATGAAAAAGTATCTGTTAGAGATGTAGATAAATACTACGAAAAAGAGTTTATCAAGTTTGGAAATCTTGCTGTTCTCGTGGAGACAATATCGGTTGTCCTGGATATGATAATGCATAAATACATTGTTGACTGGGTGACGATGGAGGGGGTGAGTTATGGAAGTGTCAGTGGAGCTGCTCTTGTGGACTTATCATTTCTTAATGCAATGATTAGAATGAAGTTACACGAAAAGAAAATAAAGTTCTATATAGTAGCACCAACGGAAGTAAAGAAGTATGCTGTAGGGAACGGAGCTGCCGAAAAGTCTGTAATGATAATGTCATGGAAAAAACTTGATAAGCGAATACAGTCTCTTCCTGAATGGTTTAAATGCGATGACTTAGCAGATGCGTTCTTCATGGCTCATTACAACCCCGAGATTTCTGAATGATTATCCATTATTTTTATATCATAAAAAGATATGGAAATCAAATAACAATACAATGGGAGCAGTGCTTGTAGAAATAATATCACAATTTGGCGTATTAGGCTTAATACTTGCTGGTATAATATACTTGATTGTGGATGCGTTAAAGAATAAGAAGAAGAATTTGGTGTCATCGAAGAAACTCGACGAATCTATTGATAAACTTGAAGGACATGTAGACAAGAAAATTGACGATGTCAATACACGGATTGATCTTGTTAATGATAAAGTAGATACTCAATATGAGTTACTCAATAAGAGAATTGATGCTGGTCCGGAAGCCTTTATGGATAAGATGGCTGAAAGAAAAAAAGAAGATGACAAAGAACATTTTAATAAGATAATTGAACAGTTTACACAGGCACCAAAACTACATCGGATACTTAAACTCTATAGAGAGAGAATAGGATGTGATCATATATTCTTTGGTACATTCCATAATGGTTCTACAAGTATAAGTGGAATTCCGTATTGTAAATTTGATATAGTAGCAGAGAAGTTTAAGCCTGGTCGTAATAATATGGACCTCAGGGAATATACAACAATATATAAGAATAGTGATATAATAGTACACGACAATCTCCCCATGGTCATATCTCAAGAAGATTACGTGTATTTCAAAATACAAGAAGATGGAAGTTCGGAACTTGAGGAGATAGACGACATACTTTATAGAAGATGTATCAAAAACGGAGTAAAACAATTTGCCCTCAATCTTCTACGAGACGGACAGATGAATCCTATAGGGTTTGTTGGATGTGTTGATTTTAATTATGATGATGACCTTAACTTCCAAGAACTCAATAACTGTGCAAAAGAATTAGAAGAAATATATAAATAACGAGCATATGCAAACAAAAAGTAATATTCAATTAGTCAGAGAGAATCTCGCTGTAAGAGACGCATTCAAATCTAATATTGAAGAACTCATGGAGAAGTGGATGATAGAGGATTCTTATTTTACTCCGTCAACCAAAGTTCTCGGTGAAGCCGAAGAAGTAGTGAAGGGTTATTTTGTGTTTGAACACGAATACAATACATTCAATGAGGCGGTGTCTAATATGACACAGGGATATACAATTAGGATTATTAACAATCAAAGATTTCAGATCGGTAAAGTATATGAAAAATTATCCGAAGCTGAAGGGGACAGAGTTATTGATATAGTATCGGGAATGACTGTACAGAATGATTAATAAATCAAATATAATCAATCTTAATTCATATATCAGGATGTCCTCAATAAAAGAATCATTTGAGGACTCTTGTTTATATGTTACATCAGAAGATCATTTAAAAGACATATTCAAATATGAAAATGTAATTTTTGAAACATCTCAATTAAAAATGTCTTTTTTTGACAATCTTAAACTTTCTTGTAAAGACCATACAATAATTAATTGTTTGTCGTCTCAAGAAATTTTTGAAAAACAATTATATGAAGCAACTGGATTAGTAATATTTGATAATGTTTGTTGTTGTAGAAATAATGACATATTAGAAAAAGTCACCGGATACAAAGAAAATAAAATGTTAGTATGTTAGTCAAAAGTGTATTAGAAAAACAGATAGAAACTGCTATATATAAAGCCATGAAAGATGCTTTTAATGATATGAATACTCAATTAAATAATGCAAAAAATCTTGGCGACGGTAGTGAGTTTAATCCCGATTCTGCTATAGAAGCATTTGCAAATGCTGCGAGTAAATGTTCATCTGATATAGCATCAGCTATTGATACATATATTAAATCAGCTCAAATAATGATTCCTATAGGTACTGTTATGACTCCGATGCCGACATTAGTTACAGCTGCGGGTCCAGTTACGGGTGTGTTTACATTAGCAGCCCCTACTACATTACTTAATTCGATTAGTTAAAGATTAGAGATAAATTTAGTAAATATATACATGTCAAAAATAGTCAAAGAAGCATTCGACAGTGGTCGTGATAGCAACGGTAAGAAATGGGAAGATTATGATACCATTCTTTGTCCGGACGGCGAGGTCATAGACATGCAGAAATTGCTTGAAGAGCAACAGCGCGCATGTGCTGCACTTGGACATCTCCTTCCAGCCCTTGGTGGATTTGTTAGTAAACTTCGACCAGTTTACACATTCCGTGTTGATACTCAGGCCACCGACGGATACAATATCTTTATTAATCCACAATTCACATCACATCTTGATCTCACCGGTAAGACATTCATTCTTGCTCATGAGATTATGCATAATCTTCTCAATCATCTCAGACGAGCCGAAGAACTTGGACATCCTATAAAAAAGTCTAATATTGCAGCTGATTATGAGGTGAATATCACTCTTGCTGAAGATCTTAAATTGATTAAAGCTAGTACTATTAAAGGTATGGGTGGATTAATTGATAACAAGTATCATACTTGGGGTTATGAAAAGATCTATGCAGATAATCCATCAGGTCCCTCAAATAGTATGAATAATAAAGACGAAAGTGGTCAAGCACAACAGAATCAAGGACAACAGAATCAAGGACAGGGTGGAGGATCTGGTGATAGCAATCAACAATTTGATCCCGACTATATTAAAGGATGGAATGATGCTGTTAAAGACTATATGGATGGTAAATTAAGCATTAACTAAGGTATGAATCAGAGAGAATATAATAGTGGATATCAGGCTGCTATAGATGCCATCCGCAAACAGATACAACAACAGCGTAAGAATGGTCAATCTCAACAACCGAGTCAGGGCGGGCAAGCTCAACAGGGACAGGATGGTCGAATGATGCCTCCGGGAATGGGTGACGCTAGTGGCGAAGGACAACAAGGACAGAGTTCCGGTCAGGGACAACAGTCACAAGGTCAAGGTGCTGGAAGCGGCAGCGGTAGCCGTGGAAGTGGAAACCAAGGTGTAGTTCAGCCTGAAGATTGTATTGGACCTAATAGTCTTGATGATGTTCCTGGAACTGCTGGTGGTTATATAGACCGCAAAACCGGCGATGAAATAGCTAAAAACGAAGGATATGATAAAGGAGATGGAGGAAGTGATGACCAGACCGCGCGCGACTGGAAAGACAACGCCCTTAAAATGGCAAAACAACTCAAACAACAAACAGATAAGAGTCGTGGTGGTGGACCCGCTGCTTTTGCAGCAAGACTTGAATCTATCTATAAACCTACGAAAGACTGGAGGAAAGAGTTAAAGAGAGTTGTTGGTCAAGCAATCACACCAGATGACCCCCGTCAGGCATTCGCACATAAGAACACACTTGTCAGTCAGGATCGTATTGCTCGTGCGGACAAGGATAAGTACGATAGTATGGACTATATGGTTGCAATGGTTGATACATCAGGATCTATGTCTGAAAAAGATATCAAAGCGTGTCTCGGTGAGGTATATGGAGTTGCGCTTGCAAAGAAACCACTTAAACTCGTTCTTATGTACTTTGGTAGTGGAGTAAGTAAGATAATGGTGTTCAAGAGTTTGACCGAATTCAAAAAGGAAATGAAAGCTCCTAATATTGCAGCTGGTGGTGGTACTGAGGTTGAACCTTGTTTTAGAATGCTTGCAACAGATCCACAGTTCCGTAGAAAGATTGCGGATATAGTTATGATTTTCACAGATGGTTATATTGACCAGGTAAAGCGTAATCCAAAGATTTGTAAGAATCTCTGTTGGGTGATTGTCGATAACCCTGGATTTGATCTCCAGTATAAGGATATCAAGACCAAGTGTGTTCATATTAAAAAAGAAGATATGGAATAATGAAACATCTTGTATCATATGTAAAAGAATCTATTTTCGATCCCGTTAAGGATTTTGCAGATATACTCTCTGGTGAGGATTTGAGATATATATTCAAAAGAATATTAATGCCTTATAATAAGAACTCAACAGTTGAGGATATTCTTATTGCTCGTATAAAAGAAGGTCGCGAAAAACCTGAGGAGTTAGCGAAGAAGATGAAGTCAATGATTGAGGTTGATAAGATAATGGTTGACAATAACATCAAACAATGGCAGAAGTCAAAAATCACCAAAGATGGTAACGTTCTTGAGCTCTACTTTGACACTTCTCGTGGAGTTAATCCTAAAGGTTATGTCGTAGTATATAACCCATTCATCTCGATAAATATGTTCGAATGGTCATTCCTTGTAACCGCAGCTGCAAGTCGTGTTGGTAAGACCCTTCGTCCAGTTGAGTGGATCGAACCAAAGAGCGCAGAAGAGAGCAACCATAAGTATGATGAATGGTCCGACGTTCCAAGGACATTCATTGATGATCCAGTTGAAGCATGGAAATATATTGAAAAGAAATACGGAAGATTCTAATATGAAACATCTAACCGATATAGTAAACGAAGCAATGCTCACTGGTCCAGCTACCAGTGATGATAATGTACATGTTCTTGCACTTGTATCAAAAGAACATGTTGATGATAATCTTTCATATGAAAGGTAGGAATCATGTATGTCTCATATGGACTCCAGAAGATTGTAGTGGGTATATGTGTGCAAACGGAGGGGTAAAATGGGATGATGGCAAACATTGGTCTATTCCTAAGAATCTCGATAGAATAATTGGTAAAGTGAATTGGAATAAGGTTGATGATATTAATGTAGATTATGCCTATTGGGGTCAGGTTGGAGATCGTGGTGGATATGATATTGAGGTTTATTCAGTATCAGTTCCTGTTAAAGATGTAATGAAAGTCTATAAACAAAATGGATTATCTCTTTGGATACGTAAACATAGCCCAGCAACAGCCAAACTTTCATCAATATTTAAAAAGTGGAAGAGTAAAGGTTGGTTAAGTTAATTTAAAAGAACTTTCTTTTGAAAGTTCTTTTTTTATGTTAACTATACCGTTATTATTTAACTATGAATGAATCTACTCAAATAGAAAGAAAACCAGGAAGCGATGGCAGTAGTGTGTTTATTGGAGAAGGATATGAACTCGGGCAACCACTTGATCCAAAGAATATACCAGGATTTAATGTAACTACAAACTTCCGTCCAAGATATGCACAGGAACAGGAGCAGAAGAAAAAGAAGAGAACCATCGCAAAGTTCTTTTCTAACATGGCCCGTTGGGGAATGGACTATGAAGACGATGTTGTAAAAAACATGCGCGCTATCCCTGCAGATAAGAATCTCCTTCCTAAAGAAACACAGCTCGAGAATCAAGACTTATTCAATCAAATGATTAATTCTTGGAAGGTAAAGAGTAATGCTGATAAAAACTTCTTTGAAAAGGATTATGCACAGAAGAGAGAAGCTCTCCGTAAACTTGCAGTTCAACCAGAACTTGAAGATATCCTGGATACAATGTCAAATGAAGGCATCGTGTATGATGGTGATTTGACTTATTTTGCAGAACCATTTATTGAACCACTTGAGATACAAGATCTTGCTAAAGAAGCTGCGAAGAAAGTAGAGGATTCTATGAATACTCATTTTCGTCGTTTTTATAAGATGTTGAATTGGAAGTATAATGCATGGGATGATTTTAAGAGATGGTTAGTTGAAGGTAACTTAAGTTGGGAAATTGTGTATGACTCGCTTGAGAAGCCTACAAGAATCATTGGGCTTGTTCCACTTGATGCTGCCACGCTCACTAGAAAATATGAAAATGGTAAATGGTATTGGGTGCAGTTTAAGGGTATTCAAGGACGTGAACGTACTCTTCTTGATAGTCAGGTTATTTATATAGCATATCAAGAAACCAATGCTATTTCGCGCGTGAGTTATCTCGAGAGACTTATTCGTCCGTTTAATATCTATCGTATTGTTGAGCAGGCTCAACTTATTTGGACAATTACTAACAGTTCCTATAAGATGAAGTTCACTATTCCTATTAAGGGTATGAACAAAGCCACTGGTCAACAAACTGTTATGAGTGCAATGAATAGATATAAAGAAGATATCAAGTTCATTGGCGATACTGGCGAATTGACAATTAACGGACAGGCGACAATGCCATTCAATAAAGAGTATTGGATGCCCGAAGGTGATAGTGGTAGCCCACAGATTGAGAGTATCGGTGGTGATGGTCCTGATCTCAATGATAACGATCAGTTGAAGTACTTCAAGAACCAACTTTATAAGATTTCTAAGATTCCTCTCAGTAGGTTTGACCAAGAAAGTGGTGAGACATGGTTTGGTACGGATGCAACAAACACTGCAAGGATTGAGATTGACTTTGCAAGATTTGTGAATAGACTTCGTAATCAATTTGCACAAATTATGCTTAAACCCCTTAAGATTCAGCTTGCACTTGATATTCCAGAGCTACAAGAGAATAAACAAATTCTTGAAGCCGTGAGCCTTCAGTTTAAGAGTTACAATCTGTTTGAAGAGATGATGGAATTAGAGTTGATGCAAAAGCGCGTCGACCATATCCAAACAATGAAAGACAGTATGATTGATATGGATGTTGAAGGAAATGAAATTAAGTACTTCTCATCTGAGTTCTTGGTGAAGAAATACCTGAAATTATCAGATCAAGACCTCAAACTCAATAACAAACTCAAACAAGATGAAATTGAAGAACTTCATCTCGCTGGTGGCGAAGCATCTGATGCTGAAGCTATGGCTGCTGCAGATAAGGGCGCTGCTGCCTTGGATCAGGGTTCTGCTGCCTTGGATAGGGTAAATGGCGATAACTATGATTGGGAATCTATAGTGAATAAGATAGCAGCAAACATAACAGAAAAACTTCTTCAAGATGATTCACTAAAACTTGTTGTAGAAGATCTCATTAAGGATAAACAAAAGAAAGAAGCAGAAAAGAAAAAAGAGAACAAACCTGTTGAGGATGACGATCAAAAACAAACAAAGAAAAAGAAAAAGAAGAAATCTTCCGAAGAAGAATAAATTCAAATCTAGGAGATCTAAATGATCTCCTTTATTATTTATACATGAAGCATTTAGTAAATTACATATTCGAAGCATTGAGGCGCTGGAAGACCAGTGATAACTACAAAGAGGTCGCAACTGAAGTATGTGATGAACTAGTAGATACTTTACCAAAATGGCCAAATCATAAAGATAATAATCTATCAAGTTGGGAAAAGGTGGATGCTGGAAAATGGTGGTGGAATAAAGGGGATATTGTAAGATACAAAAGTGAGAATACCAAGTATGTCGGTTATAAAATAGTATTGATGACCACTCTTGATCTTGGCTCTAATAATATAAATAAGTCCACGCTTTCACGAGCAATAGAACAATTATTTAATACAACTATTGAAGAAAGTGTGTTTGATAACAACATAAATAAGAAAATGCCAGAGTATGAATATATCAATAAGATGTATTTAACACTCGTGGATTTCTTCAAGACGAAAGACTTTTCAAATGTACCATTTGTAACGGATGAACAAGAAATTGTATTGTCTGGTAGAGATTTGAATCAGTTACATACTAGACCGACTATGAATATTGATGGATGGAAAGTGGCTCTTTGGAATGTGATTGCAGATAAAGCTAGTTATAACGAAGAAAAATATAGTATTCAAGTAACTCTTTTTATTTATGAAGATAAGAAATAAATATATAATTAATTGAATATGAAACATTTAGCTCAAATAATAAACGAAGGCAATATTGATAGATGTGAACGCAAATATCGCGAGTTTGTTGGTATGTGTAAAGCATATGATCCAAACATTGATATGAAAGATATATGTGTTCATAAAACATCAAAAAACAATTGGGCGGTATATAAAAAAGAAGGAGATGATTGTAAAAAACTTTTCATTGCTTCATACTTTATCCTAGACAATGATGTTATTAAGAGAAATGATATAGAAGTTTGCACAGAGTCTTTAAATGAAGCACAAGACGGGTTCGAGGTGGCATTTATTCAGTACGATCCTGATGTTCTGACTGACTATGAAAATGGTGATGTGGACGAAGACGAACTCCATGATAGTGCTACAGAGGCAGACTATGATAGGGTTATTCTTAAAGCGCGCGAGGATAATAAAGCCATCCGCGAAGCTGAACCAATTATTAAAAAGATGGTTAATAAGCATCCTGAACTCTGTGGAGGTATTGTATATGATATGGGTGGAAATGTAATTGAAAATATATTCGTATAAGAAATGGCAAAAATAAATATACAAAAGGAAGATAATATGAAAGACATTAAAGAATACATATCAGATGCTACTGTTGACGAGAGCGTCTTTGATCTTGATAAGAACATCGAAAGTGGACCCAACTGGGAGAAACAATTAATTGATTGGCTTGTTGGTAACGGCGGCGTAACTATTAGTGGAACGGGATGTGATTGTCTCGGTAGGAAGGTTGAACCCGGTGATTGGGTGGTGTTCTTGGATGCTGGTGGTCATTGGGGAACAGGAAAGAGACTTAATATAGGGAAAGCAATTGCTGTAAAGAAACAAGTAAGTATCGCTCTTTTCCTTCCAAAAGAAGGTAGGTATTCATGGTCTGAATCAATTGAAAGAATAAGTAGACCATCGGAATATGTCTTCAAGATAAGTGATCCTCAAAAGCTAGCAAGTGAGGTTGTATAAAAAAGATACGGGAGATCCACAAGGGTCTCCTTTATTATTTATACATGACTGGATGTCCTATAAAACGCATAATAACCTTTAATGAAGCAGTAGTTTATGGTCCTGTAAAGATCGTAGATAATCTTGATGTTGATGTCACAGCCGAGTGTCAGTTCAGTTGGAGTACTGACGGGGCTTGTTGGACAAGTTGGGTTAGTTGGATGCAGTATAATACACTTGCAAAGAATCTCGAAAGTGATTACTTTTTGAGAATCTTAATCTTTGGTGGATTGAGTAAAGTGTACTATAATGGTATGCTTACTAATTGTTATAGTATCTGCTTTGATCAGAGTAATGCATTCTTAAAGGATTTTTGTGAAGGAAGTAATCTCTTCCAACCATATACGGGGCTTGATTGTGCATTAGAGTTGCAACAACAAATGGCTGATTCAATTATATGTATGTTGGGTATTCCCATTTACTACTTACGAGTGACTCCAAATCCAGAATCTGTTGACTATACTTTCAAGGAGTGGACGTTACATAATGTTGTTGATATCAAACAAATGAAACTCATGATTCCTGATGGTACTATGCCTTCCAGTAATCCAAAACTCACAGATTTTGATTTTGATTGGGAAATTGACTGGGAGACTGAGTTAAGTAAGAGTCAGTTTGCGAGAGCATTTGGTGATACAGCATTTCCAAAACAACGAGACCTTGTCTATGTTCCACTCATGAAGAGGTTATGGGAAGTTAACAGCGCATACGATGAAAAGAATGAAGGACTCTTATGGAGACCTACTACATGGAAATTAGCTTTAGTCAAATATAATGAAAAGACTAATGTGGATAAGGGAGACTTTAGCGACTTAATTGATGGATGGCTTGTGAATAAGTATGAAGATACATTTGGTGAGAAAGAAACTATTGAGCAAGAAAGAGAGAGTGGTAGCCCACAGTTGAGTTCACCACGATTCTCGGCAACAAACTTATATGATATATTTATGGAGGATGCTGTAAGAAAACAAATATCGGCAAACGAATACAATCAAATAGATTATATAACAGTACAAGATAAATTGTATTGTCACCACAATAATATAACTGCAAGAAATATATATAGATTCAAAAACGAAAACGGTTGTGTTATTTATCAAGAACCTATATGTGGAGAGGCTGGGTGGTTGTCATTTATAATAGAGACACCCGGTGACCCTTCCGTATTGTCAGAAAAAGAAATATTGCGGTTTGGTGATATAAGCGTTACAGTTAATTCGGATGGAGAAAAATTCTATTTATCTTGGAGTGATTTTACTGCAGAACTTGAGCCGTTTAGTACGTATATGGTTATTCTCAAATGGAATGCCCGTAACCTAACTATTGATATGAATGTATATCTTTATGTTCATCGTAGTGACATGCCTCCTTATCTTTTAAAACCAGAAATGTATTGGTGGGACTTTGAGAATCCCATATTTAATCAAACAGGAGACTTTAATAAAGCATTTAATCTTTCATACGTTTTAAAGAAGAACTCCGCCAATAATGTCACTAACGAAACTGTGGGTAATTTCATTTCTGAAGGACAATGTCAGATCCATGGGTGGCCTGTGGCTATGACTAATATTAAATACTATCGTGGCTGGATGTCTGACGAAGACATATTGAAGGAAACTATAAAGTATACAACTAATCACGAACAATGTGTCATCAATGACTTGGCTCGTCCAATCCTCGATGGACATGGTTATGCAGTAAGATAATGAATTGATTATCAAAGATCTAAATAATTTATTGTTTAGTATGAAGAGTTTAGCAGAGAGTTTGTTTGATAAGGATTTGATTTCTAAAGACACATTTAATGCTCACCCAAAGTCTTGGGAGGAGTTACACCAGACTGTATACGAATACTTAAAAACAGTTAACCCCAAAGAAGGAGAAACTGTTGATCTCAATTGGATAAACACCAAAGATGTTGATGATATGGGACATATATTCTATGATCCCGAAAGTGATATACCGTATTATTTGTACAACTATGATGTCTCAAAGTGGAATACAAAGAAAGTAACATGCATGTATGAAATGTTCTGTAATTGTAAGTATTTTAACTGTGATATATCTGGGTGGGATGTAAGTAATCTTAAAGATGCAGAATCCATGTTTGAGGGATGTGAACGTTTCAATCAAAATCTGGAGAAATGGAATCCCCGTAAACTAAAATACATATATGGTATGTTTGATGATTGTGATTCCCTTAAAAAACTCCCTGGTTGGTATAAGGAACGTCTATACCAAAAGGACAAAGTAAAGTCATGAAGAGTTTAGTAGAAAGCCTATTTGACACAGAAAAGAATATCACTAAAGATCTAACCTTTGGTGACGTATTTAAGTTGGTTGAATCTCCAATATTAAATACATATTTTAGTGATCACAACACGATATTCTTTTCAAAATATATGAGTGCCGTTAGAATTAGAAAAGAATCTAAAATTAAATGTGATACGGAGAATGAAACAATATACAGAGGGCTATTAAAAATAATTAATGAGATTAAATTTACTCCGGATACTGAGACCACAGACCTCTTTAAGGATTATCTTAATTTGATATTACATCCATATTATCAAGCGAGCCTATCAGAGAAGTATAAACATGTTTCTGTTCAGATTTATAAGAACGGCCGGTATGTGGTTGGGCAGGAACAAAATATGTTAGATGGGGACTTTGATGAAATACAAATCTTCCCCTGTCAAAACTTAAATCTTAAATTTGTACGTAAATAATTCATAATAAATACCTTACCAGAGGCAGTTGTTTTTACAGGTGCCTCTATTTTTTCTCAGAAAATTAAATATTTTACAATATGATTAATGTTAGAAAGAGTGACGGTTCGTATGAACTTTACGAGCCCAGTAAAGTAAAAAGTGGCATATATGCTGCCTATAAACATTCTAAACAAAAATATGATGAAGGATTGGCTAACGATATCGTCAATAACTTGGATATATTCGATGGAATATCCACAGCAGACATTCGTGAAATGGTTGAGGATCAGCTGATGTCTATCAATAAAAAAGTAGCGCGTTCATATATAAAACATGGAGAAGATCTGTCTTTTATAAAAAACAGAATCAAATATATGGATGAATATATGGATTCGTCTGATAATGCCGCATCCTCTTCAGAAACAGATCCAAATGCAAACGTTACAAACAAAAATGTATCAAATCTCGATGGTGAGGTATATAAAACCACAAACAGAGCAAGTCATAGATACAGAATGCGTCGCGAATTAAAGAAAACATCACCAGAGGTTGCAGATCAATATGAGAAGGATATAAACAATCACATTATTTATATCCATGATGAGGCGTCTTCTCCTTCAGTAAAGAATTATTGTGAAGCAGTTACTCTGTATCCATTGTTGATTGATGGAACCAAAAATATGGATGGTTTGAATATTGTTGCTCCAAAAAATCTCAATTCATTTTGTGGTCAATTGGTTAATTTAACATTTCTCTTAGCGAGTCAATGTAAAGGTGCTGTTGCTTTTGGTGAGTTTTTTAATTTCTTTGATTATTTCTGCACAAAAGAATTTGGGGATGATTACATAAATCATCTTGATGATTGGGCGGATACCGAGTTTGTAAAAAATAGAAAAACCATACACGGAAAAATTCATCAGGCATTCCAACAAGTGATTTATTGCTGGAATCAACCAAGCGGAAACAGATCTAGCCAAAGTCCATTCACCAATATTTCTTATTATGATTCTGGTTATTGGCATTCTCTTTTTGATAACTTTTATTTTCCTGACGGAACACAACCATCTTGGGAAAGAGTAAGTTGGTTACAAAAAGATTTTATGAAGTGGTTTAATAATGAAAGAAGCAAGACGCTTCTCACATTCCCTGTTGAAACTATGGCTCTTCTCACAGATGGCCAAGATGTTATTGATAAAGAATACAAAAACTTCACCGCTGAAATGTGGTCAGAAGGGCATTCGTTTTTCTTATATCTCTCTGATAGTCCTGACTCACTGGCCAGCTGTTGCAGGCTTCGCAATTCCCTGTCACCGGACGCCAAAGAATTTAGTTTTACCAACGGACTCTCTGGTGTGGCCACTGGGTCGTGTAATGTAATTACGTTAAATCTTAACAGAATAATTCAAAATTATTTTAGATCCATTGGGAATGGAGACCCTGTTGTTAAAAGGCGCAATTACAAAACAAATGAGTTTGAATCATATTTTTGCGATATTGTTAACAGAGTCATCAAATATCATATCGCTTATAAAAATCTTCTGTATGATGTAGAGAAGAAAGGAATGTTGTCTGCATCAACGGCGGGATATATCACAATGGACAAATTGTTCTCTACAATAGGGGTTAATGGATTTAATGAAGCTGCAGAATATGTTGGTTTGAAATGTAGTTGTAATGATGATTATAAAGAATTTTGTCAATATCTGACCGGACTGATCTCAAGAGAAGAAGACAAGATAATGGATAAAAAATACAAGATGAATCTTGAGTTTGTGCCAGCAGAAAGCCTTGGTGGAAAGAATTATAACTGGGACAGAGAAGATGGATATTGGGTACCTAAAGATAGAGTTCTTTACAATTCATATTTTTATCTTGCAGATGACCCCAAGACTTCAGTTCTTGATAAACTCAGAATGCACGGTAGAGATTTTGTAAAGAATCTTTCTGGTGGTGTTGGGTGCCACATCAACCTGGATTCACATCTTTCAAAAGAACAATACTTAAAGTTGATGGATTTTGCAATTGGTGAAGGTACAAACTACTATACTTTTAATATAAAGCAATGTTCCTGTGATCATTGCAATCATATTGAAAAGAGACATTTTAGTGTTTGTCCTGTGTGTGGATCGGAGGAAGTAACCGATTGGACGAGAATTATTGGTTATCTCCGCCCCGTCAAAAACTTTGAAAATGCTCGAAAGATAGAAGAATCAAAACGAATCTATAGTAAAGAGGTTGAGTAATCAATCTCTTTTTTTTTATTGGATTGAAATTCTCGGGTGGCTGTGGGTTGATTTATTTTTATTGGTTGTTTTATTATTATTTATACATGAAAGACACCACTAAAAATTTTCCGATTACAAAAGAAGAACTGTTT